>OGWS01000871.1_pt1 | contig 27869 bp, 31 predicted proteins | sample 1576111 | NCBI WGS metagenome assembly OGWS01 (sample SAMEA3541534, study PRJEB24748) | human gut metagenome | biome: human gut; feature: human-associated habitat; material: faeces | place: China | collected 2012
TTAGGCCGGATGCCTGTTCCTGCTAAGTGTTTTCCCGGATCGTATTTCCTGAAAGTTTCATAGGACGCACTTTCCGGAAAATAAAAAAGTCCCAAATACAGATTTCATTCTGTATTTGAGACGAATTCACTTAATCCGCGGTACCACTCAAATTGGTTTGCACCCACTCACCCGTATACTAACATATACGCCGCCAGGTAACGGTTGCGGTTTCCGTCAGTCCCTACTCCCATGTCTTACGAATGTTTTCGTTTTCCCTGGTTTCAGATCTGCCCTCGAAAGTCCATTCAGCAATCCCTTCCATACTGCAATCCCACCACCTGCAGCTCTCTGTGATATCAGCGAAGTGCTTACTCCTCTTTCTCATCGGTTTGTCTTTGTTGGTACTTATCATAATGCGCGAATTCGGATTTGTCAACTACTTTTTTTCTGACAATACAGTCCGACGGGAACCAGCCTGCAACAGTCTACGCTGCTGGCTACGCTATAGATTTAGTTTGTCGTAGCTCTTACTCAGATAAATATCCAACCGTTCTTTCAGTGGCTGATATTCTTCGCTCTCCAGATTTGGATCCTGTTTCAGGATACGATTTACTTCTTCGGATACGGTTTTTAATAAATTTGCATCCGTAAAGATATCCGCAATTTTAAATTCCATGTCACCGCTCTGACGCACGCCAAAAAAATCGCCGGGACCGCGCAGCTTTAGATCCTCGGAAGCGATATAAAAGCCGTCGTTGGAGCAGTTTAAAATATCCAGGCGTTCCTGCGTTCCGTCCTGGTCCGAGCAGTTGACCATGATACAGTAAGACTGGTGGGCACCCCGGCCCACGCGTCCGCGCAGCTGGTGAAGCTGTGCCAGTCCAAAACGTTCCGCATTTTCAATCATCATGACCGTTGCGTTTGGCACGTTTACACCGACCTCCACAACCGTGGTGGAAACCAGCACCTGAATCTCACCAGACGCAAACCGCTCCATGATCTGATTCTTTTCTTTGCCTTTCATTTTGCCGTGCAGATACTCTACGGTAATGCCAGCCGGAAGCTTTTCCCGCAAAATTTTTGTGTAATCTAGTACATTTTCCGCCTCGATCAGTTCGCTCTCCTCTACCATCGGACAGATCACATACGCCTGGCGTCCGGCTGCCACCTCGCGGGCAATAAACTTATAAGCTTTGTCACGGTAACCGGTATCTACCACACAGTTTTTAATGGGCAGACGCTCCGCAGGCATCTCATCGATGATGGAAATGTCCAGATCTCCATAAAGAATGATGGCAAGTGTCCGTGGAATCGGAGTCGCACTCATGACCAGCACATGAGGTGTCAGCTCCGGGTCCGTTTCACTTCCCTTGTTTCCCAAAGCTTCCCGCTGGCCCACACCAAACCGGTGCTGCTCGTCGGTAATGACCAGGGCAAGACGGTCGTAATGAACTTTCTCCTGGATCAGTGCATGGGTTCCCACGATGATATCCGCCTCATGAGACGCTATTTTCTCGTAGGCCAGACGTTTTTCCTTTGCCGTCATGGACCCGGTGACCAGAACCACCTGTTTCCCAATGCCATACGTTTCAAACAGTTCCGTGATTGATTCGTAATGCTGCTTTGCCAGTACCTCAGTCGGTGCCATCATGGCTCCCTGGCATTCGTTCATGGCAGTCTCTAATAATGCCAGCACCGCCACAATGGTCTTGCCGGATCCCACATCGCCCTGCACCAGCCGGTTCATGACCAGACCGCTCTCCAGATCCTTCCGCACTTCCTCCAGCACTTTTTTCTGGGCGCCGGTCAGTTCATAAGGCAGGGATGCCAAAAGCCGGTCAACCTCAGACGATCTTGAGATGATATAGCGGCTCTTTAGATCCTGACGTTTTTCCTTTAACCGGCGCACCGAAAGCAGGAAGAACAAAAACTCATCAAACACCAGGCGCTTTCTGGCAAACAGCAATTCTTTTTTATCTGCCGGAAAATGAATATGCTCAATGGCATAATTATATTCCGCCAGTTCATAGCGGCTGCGAAGTTCTTCCGGAAGATACTCACGCTCCATCTGCCGCTGCAAAAGAGCCTGCTGCACCGCACGGGTGATTGCCTTATTGCCCAGCCCTTTTGTCTGTGCATACACCGGCTGCATGGAATGCATGACGCCCCGGTACTGCTCCGGTGTGAATACTTCCGGCTGTTCCATGGTCAGCCGCCCGTTTTTTTTGACCACACGGCCACGAAATACCAGAATCTGCCCCATCTGCAGGACATTGTGCAGATACGCCATGTTATACCAGGTCAACTGCAGGGTTCCCGTCATATCCCGCACATCCGTAATGATGACCTGAATATTTTTAAAGCGGCGCACGGATGGTGTTTTCATCAGCTGCCCAGATACCGCAAACACGCCTTTTTCCCGGAGGTTTCCGATCGGAACCGGCTCTTCATAGGCATCATAGGCACGCGGATAGTCATGCAAAAGTTCTTCTACTGTTTCCACACCCAGTTTGGAAAATAATTTTGCTGTTTTTTCTCCGATTCCTTTCAGACTTGTAATCGGCTGCTGATTCATGGTTCACTTCTCCTCATTCTGTGATCCTAATTTCTGAAATAAAAGGAGAGTTATCCGCAAAGACAACTCCCCTTATAGATTCGCTTTACACCCTAGCTTTTCCTTCCGGCTGTGCGTTGTTCCTGTTCTGACTACTCAACGGAAATCAGATAATAATAGATCGGCTGACCGCCCTCCTGAAGCTCAATCTCCACATCCGGGCAGCTTGCCTGAAGTTTTTCGATCAGATCCTCTGCGTCCTCTGCAGTGACATCACTTCCATAGTAAACGGTAACCAGCTCAGAATCCTCATCCAGCATCGCCTTTAAAGTATCCTCGGTCGTCTTCTCCAGATCGGTACCAACTGCCAGCATGCCATGATCACCGATTCCCATGATATCACCCTCGTGGATCTCCATGTCATCGATCACGGTATTGCGTACGGCGTAGGTGATCTGACCGGTCTTCACACGCCCCATCTCCTCTACCATGGTCTCCAGATTTTCTTCCGGAGTCTGGTCCGGGATGAAGTTGATGAGGGCCGTGATTCCCTGCGGAACCGTCTTGGACGGAACCACAATGATCTGCTTGTCCGCAACCAGATATTTTGCCTGTTCTGCAGCCAGAATGATATTCTTGTTATTCGGCAGAATATAAACCGTGTCAGCATTTACATGCTCGATGGCATTCACCATGTCCTCGGTGCTCGGGTTCATGGTCTGACCGCCCTCGATCAGGTAATCTGCACCAATGCCCTTAAAGATCTCGCCCAGACCCTCGCCTACGGATACGGCAATGAAACCATACGGTTTTCTCGGCTCAGCTTTTGCAGTCTCTTTCTGCTCTTCCTCCGCTTTCTGCTCTGCTGCCTTGCGCTCAGCATCCTGAATGACACGCTCCTGGTGCTCTTCGCGCATGTTGTCGATCTTCATGCGGGAAAGAGAACCAAAGGTCAGTGCTTTCTGGATTGCAAGACCCGGATCGTTCGTGTGAACGTGAACCTTTACGATATCATCGTCAGAAACCACTACGATGGAGTCGCCAATGGATTCCAGATATGCCTTGAACTCATGCTCGCTATTTTCGTCGTAATGTTTTTCCAGATTGATGATAAACTCCGTACAATAGCCATACTTAATGTGTGCGGTATCGATATCGGTTGCTGCTGCGCCTTTCGCTTCTGTCTGCACGTTCACAGCTGCCTTTGCGCCCGGAACGGTGATATCGACCTCTTTGCCGCTCAGACCATCAAATGCGCCCTTCAATACTTGCATCAGACCCTGTCCGCCGGAATCTACCACACCAGCCTGCTTCAAGACCGGAAGCATCTCCGGAGTCTGGCTGAGTACATAGTCACCATGCTCGATGACTTTCTCACCAAATTCCAGAACATCTTCTGTCTCTTCTGCTACTTCCACAGCCTTATCTGCCATGCCCTTGGCCACCGTAAGGATGGTACCCTCTTTCGGCTTCATAACTGCCTTATAGGCAGTCTCCGTTGCATGGACAAATGCCTGGGCCAGTGTTTTTACATCGACTACATCTTTTCCTTTGATCTCTTTGGTAAATCCACGGAACAGCTGGGATAAGATAACACCAGAGTTTCCTCTCGCACCACGCAGGGAACCGGAAGAAATCGCTTTTGCCAGGGAATCCATGGTCGGCTCCTGTACAGCTGCCACTTCCCTTGCAGCGGACATGATCGTCATGGTCATGTTGGTTCCGGTGTCGCCGTCCGGTACCGGAAATACGTTTAACTCGTTGATCCACTCTTTTTTTGCTTCTAATCCCTTTGCTCCGGCTAAAAATGCCTTCTGCATCAGACGGGCGTCAATTACCTTTACACTCACCGTCAGGTCCTCCTTAATCGATAACTCGTACACCTTCTACATAAATGTTGATCTTGTCAACTTCCATGCCGGTGAATTCTTCTACTTTGTATTTTACGCTTGCGATCAGATTGTCAGATACTGCGCAGATGCTGACACCATAAGCCACGATCACATGGAAATCGATGGAAATATGGTTGTCCTTCACCTCTACGGTAATTCCGTGAGTCAGACTCTCACGCTTTAACAACTTAACCAGACCGTCTTTCATGCTGACAGCTGCCATACCAACAATACCAAAACACTCTACCGCCGTCATGCCTGCATACATGGCGATCACATCGGAGCTAATCTGAATCTCGCCCAGTTTGTTGTTGATGCGTCCTTTCATAGAAACCCCTCCATATCTATCTGAATTTATGGTTGCTGTTCACACATACGTGCCCGGCAACATGATTTTTCTGAATGCCCGGATAAAAAAGGGCATGATTTAACTAATTAATCATACCATATATCTTTCCCGCTGTCCATGACGAGTTTTCTCGAAAACAGAAAATCGAACAAATAAAAAAATATTTTCTCAAAAAAATGTAAAATTTCACTTGCCAAAACCATGACTTTCTGCTATCATATTTTATGTTGTGGTTCCTTACGGGACCAAGTACCGGTTAAGGAGGTGCAATCATGGCTAAATGTGCAATCTGTGAAAAGGCTGCTCACTTCGGAAATAACGTGAGCCACTCCCATAGAAGATCCAACGCGATCTGGAAAGCAAACGTTAAATCCGTTAAGGTTAAAGTTAATGGAGGAGCTAAGAAGATGTATGTATGTACTTCTTGCTTACGTTCTGGCTTAGTTGAAAGAGCATAATTGGAACTGAATGCTGAGGACATGTCGTTTGACATGTCCTCTTTTTCGTTGTTCATTCTGTCAGCTTTTTCTTTTCCCCCTCTTCTGTACATACATCTTCCGAAAACGGTTCTTTTTGTAGTTTTCCTTTGCAATCTAGCAACAGAACAGATAATATCCCAAAGTCAGACACCCGATAATAAAAATCAGCGTCGACAGTGTCTCCGGAATGAACAAAAGAAGCGTCATTCCGATTCCAAAACAAAAAAGCATAAGCCCCAGAACACGCCTCATGGCGGCCTCCTGATAAGATATAGCTGCCGTCTGCACAGCAAATATGGCTGCTGTACACGCATTGTGCAAACAGCAACTATGCCTTGCAGACAGTAACCGCTCTTCCTTATCAGTATATGCCAGATTCCATAAGGTATGAACCAGGGCTTATCATATTGTCTTTTACACGAAATTCCGACAGACATTTTCAGACAGCAGGGCTGTTCTCTCCTGATTTTTACTCCGCCTGAACTTCATTTTTATTTTCTTCCTCTTTGGCAGAAGTTTCCTGTGCAGCTGCCATCTCATTGGCAGTCTCCATCGCCTTTTCTGACACCTCCGGTGTTTCCTGTTTTCCACCGACAAATTTATTCACAAAATCCGGAACCATATCCAGAACCTTGGTCACCGCATCCTGCTGTTTGATGTTGACCAGCTTGGTCACACCGTTCTGGATCACAAGGACAGCGCTGGGGCTCATCTTGGCACTCATGCCTCCTCCGCCATTGTGCTTTGCGTTATCCGCAAAAGAACCCGCTGCCATACCGCAGGTCACATCGACTAACGGCAGAATAATGGCATCATCTACTTTTACAGCATCTCCCACCACCGTCTTGGTTGTCACAAACTGATCCATTCCCTTAAACAGGGCTTCTACTGTTGAAACAAATTGATTCTCTGCCATCGTATTGTCCTCCTTTTTGGAATGCGCGCTGTTTCTTTACGCCTCCCGCCATTTTTTAATCCATAAACGGATATTTTCATTCTGAAGCATCCGGAATACAAAAAACAAAAGCGTCGCAAGCCGGATACGTCCTTTCAGTTTCAATTCTCCCTCCAGACAGATTTCCAGAAAATCCGGTGTCACCTGAACTGTCCGGCCATACAGAGGGTAAAACGGACTGATCCAGGTAAGGACCTGTCCGGTCCTATACGGATCCCCGAAGCCGAACCGAAGTTTTCCTGCCATCTTCCGCGGCAAAACATGCCGGATGATTCCAAAGATCTGTTTCTTTGCCAGGCAAAACGCCGCTTTATTTTCTTCGTCCTGAAGAAAGTTCCAGATGGCATCCCACTGTTGTTTGCCTTGTTTCAACTTTTTCACAAATCTTTGCAGCTTCCTGGGGATGCTGCAAATTCGTTTTTTCCAGCTAATCCAGAAGCGGCGGAATCGTTCCATCAGAATGGACAGACGCGACTTATGCTCTTTTGTTTTCTGTTCGGGCTCCGTTGTTTTCCCAGCATTCTCCGTAGAATATGCTGTTTCGTTTTCTTTTGGGACATCCGGCAAATCCGGTTCTGTTTTCGTCACTTCCGCAGCCTCTACCCGTTCTTTCAATTCCTGCCCGGAATCCTTTTTTTGTTCTTCCGGATTCGTATTCGCAGAAGCCACGTTCTCTTCCAGAGTTTTTTCTGAATTTTCTTCTGGAACTTGTGGGGAGTTTTCTTCCAGCATTTCTCCCGCCGTTTCTTTCTCTGGCTTTTCCCGGCCCGGATGAAACCAAAGGATCCGAAAATCCACATGCAGGTCTCCGTCATAGGAAGCCGTCAACGAAATAAGGTGAAGAAACCAGCTTATGGAAGCCTTCCCCTTCAGGGATTCATGACAGCTTCCCTCTGCCCGGTACCGGACCGGCACAAACAGCACGCTGAAAATGACTGCCAGGACCAGACCCAGTACGATCAGAATCAGAATGCCGATCAGTTTTAAGATTCCCAGTACAATCGCTATCATACATCATTTCCTGTAAAGCGGGCAAAGGATGCCGCCGATACCTCTCCTGTTTTCTGATACAGATCATCTACCATCCTGCGGACTACCTCCAGCGCTTCCCAGTATGTAACGGCAATGCCCAGGATCTTGCGCTCTTTTTTCTTTTCTGCCGGGGTAAGAAGTATCGCAGAAGGATAGATATCACAGAGATTTTCTCCATTTTGCGGGGATGTAATCACATAAACCTCCGGTTGCAGCTTTTCCTCCCGGATTCCCTGGATGATCGCATAGCGATGCCGGCGTGCCTTCTTCCCCACATATAAATGATCGTACCACTGCATAGCATCCCTCCTGCACTGCGCTGTTTCCGCGTCCGCACGATTTGTTTGCACATCTGTGTTCCGAAGAAACAGGCTGTCATTTCCTGTCCGGCGCTAACATATTACCGGTAATTATCCAGAATGGAACGGCGTAACAGATCCAGTCCTTTTACAACCGCCTGTTCCCGGATTTTCTCCCGGTTGCCCTTAAACTGGTATTTCTCGACGCTGACTTTGTCTTTCATGTAGGTCGCAATGTAAACCAGACCAACCGGTTTTTCCTCGGTTCCGCCATCCGGACCTGCCAGACCAGTTACGGCTACACAGGCATCGGAATCGGTTGCAAACACACCACCGGTTGCCATCTCCCGTGCTGTCTGTTCGCTGACTGCACCATATTTTTTGAGCGTGCTCTTGCTGACATCCAGATATTTGCGTTTTGCTTTGTTTGAGTAAGTGATAAAGCCTTCGTTATACACCTCAGATGCGCCCGGCACATTGATGATGCGGCCTGCAAGCAGTCCACCGGTGCAGGATTCTGCTGTCGTCACGGTCAGTTCATACTTTTTCAGTAACTTTACTACTGCCTGCTCCAGCGTCTCTTCTTCCTTGGTTGAGTAAACGCAGTCACCAAAACGGTTTTTGATTTCTTTTACAACCGGTTTTACCAATTTCTTGGCATCTTCCTCATTTACTGCCTTTGCGGTAACGCGGATGTGGACCTCCCCAGTCTTTGCATAGGTTGCAATGGTCGGATTCTTCTGCTTATCGATCAGATCCAGCAGTTTATCTTCTACCTGACTCTCACCGACTCCGCAGATTTTTACCATCTGGGAACGGATCACCTCCGGCTGAAGCTTCTGTAAATACGGATAAACCTGATTCATAAACAGCGGATACAGCTCATTCGGCGGTCCCGGAAGCAGGATCGCAGACTTGCCGTATTTCTCCAGGATCAGACCGGGAGCCGTTCCATTGTCATTGTCCAGGACGATGCATCCGGCCGGAATGATCGCCTGTTTCCAGTTGTTTTCTGAAATCACCTTATAAATATTATTTTTGAAATACTCCTCGATCCGCTCTCTGGTGTGCGGATCCTCCACTAATGGAAATCCCATAACCTCCGCGCAGACCTCTTTAGTCAGGTCATCTTCCGTTGGTCCAAGGCCTCCGGTCAGGATGATGACATCCGAGCGCTTTAACGCAGTCCGGATCACCTCCGCCAGACGGTCATGGTTATCTCCCACCGTCACCTGATGGTACATGGTCAGGCCAAGAAGCGCACATTTTTCTGCCAGAAACTGGGTATTGGTATTTACAATGTTTCCAAGTAAAAGCTCTGTACCGACTGAAATCAGTTCCACTACCATTTAGATTGCCCCCTCTGTAAGCACTTTATGATTCTTTGCAATATAATCGATGAGTGACACGACGGTCAGCACCAATGCAGCCCAGGTACAGATCACCGTTAAAAAATGCAGGACCGGAAGATTCACGATCATCAAAATGACCGCGATCATCTGGAATGTGGTCTTAAACTTGCCCCAGTAGCTGGCAGCGATCACAATCCCCTGCTCTGCCGCGATCAGGCGGAAGCCGCTGATGATAAATTCACGGCTGACGATGATGATGACCATCCACGCCGGAAGCTGTCCCAGTTCAATGAGACAGATCAGTGCAGAGCAGACCAGCAGCTTATCCGCTAACGGATCCATAAATTTTCCAAAGTTCGTAACAAGATTGTACTTGCGGGCAATTTTTCCGTCCAGCATATCGGTCAGACTCGCAACAATAAAAATCGCCGCAGCAAGATTACGGAGCAAACGCACTTCCCCATGAAAGGCAAGAAGGCTGATCACAAAAAACGGGATCATGATCACCCGCATGACCGTCAGTTTATTCGGCAGATTCATCGTATACCTCCCCGATCAGATCGTAATCGTTGGAACCGGTTACCTTCACCCGGACAAAATCGCCGGACATGAAAAGTTCACCACTGTTAACAAAGATATATCCATCTACATTCGGGGCATCCATGTAGGTTCTTCCCACATAAGCAGCTTCATCGGCCACCTTGCCCTCGATCATGACATCCAGGACACGTCCAACCATAGACTCGGATTTTTCAAAGGCAATCTCCTGCTGCAGTTCCATGATCTCGTCACGGCGTGCTTCCTTTACCTCCTCCGGAACCTGGTCCGGGAAGGAAGCTGCCGGAGTATCCTCTTCTGCTGAATAAGCAAATACGCCAAGACGCTCAAACTCCATCTCGTCCACAAAGCGCATAACCTCCTCATGGTCCTCCTCGGTCTCACCCGGGAAACCAGCGATCATCGTGGTGCGGAGTGCGATATCCGGAACTGCCGCGCGAAGCTTTCCAATGATCTCGCGAAGCTGTGCCTGGTTGGTGCGGCGTCCCATGCGCTTTAAGATGCGGTCGCTCGCATGCTGGATCGGGACATCCAGGTAATGGCAGACCTTTTCTTCGGTGCGGATCGTCTCAATCAGCTCATCGGTGATTTCCTCTGGATAACAGTACTGAATGCGGATCCAGTAGATGCCCGGAATCTCTGCCAGCTTGTGAAGCAATTCCGGAAGCATTTTCTTTCCATAAAGATCAACACCGTAAAGAGTTGTCTCCTGAGCCACCAGGATCAGTTCCCGTACGCCCTGGTCAGCCAGCTGGTTTGCCTCTTTTAACAGACGTTCCATCGGCACACTGCGATAATTGCCGCGCAGGCTCGGGATGATGCAGTAAGTGCAGTGCTTGTCGCAGCCCTCTGCGATCTTTAAAAACGCATAATGTCCGCCAGTCGTAATGACACGCTCGGTCTCAACCTCCGGAAGTGCGTTTAAATCGTGGAAACAGCTTATATGCTCTTCTCCGCCAAGTGCCTGCTTTAATACGTTTGAAATTTCATCGTAAGTAGAAGTACCAAGGATGCCATCCACCTCCGGGATCTCATCGAGAATTTCCTGTTTGTAACGCTGCGCCATGCATCCCGTCACGATCAGTGCCTTGCACTTTCCAGTCTTTTTCAGCTCTGCCATCTCCAGAATGGTATTGACACTCTCTTCCTTCGCATCATTGATGAAGCAGCAGGTATTGACCACAATGATATCTGCCTCGTTTTCATCGTCCGTGAAGGTATGGCCATCCCGGTTTAAAAGACCGAGCATCATCTCGGTATCGACCAGGTTTTTGTCACAGCCAAGGGAAACACATAATATTTTCATAAATTCATAACTCCTGTTTTTATGGAAAAAGCCATCTCCATGTGCGATGAGACGGCTTTCTCCTTTCTTTTTGTGTATTACGCGGCAAAATTCGTTTTTCGTTTTCTGCCATTGTTTCTGCTTTCCGGAGGAAAATGTCTCCAGACAAAATTCTTACTCTTCGGTACTTTCTGCAGCTTCTACTGCCTCTGCCGGTGCAGCTTCTACTGCTTTTACCTCATCTTCATCCTCGTCGTTCTCACCAAGGATCTTTACCTTACCCTCGTAAAGCTCCTGCACAGCGATGGAAAGCGGCTTCTTGCCTGCGGATTTTGCGATCAGCGGCTCAGCGCCTCCGATGATCTGTCTTGCACGCTTGGAAGTTGCCAGCACGATAGAATAACGGCTCTGTACCACTGGCTGCTCGCCCGGCTCAACCTCGCTGTTTACTGCATTGATCAAATCTGTATAAGATGGATGTAACATAATAAAACTCCTTTCTGGGGGATATCTTGTTTTCTTTTAAAATTTTTACCGGATAGAAACGGTAAAACTCTATGATAAAAACAGTTTTCACTGATTAAAACTGCTTTAAATCCTCTTTCATTTCTGCGATGAACTCCTGATTCTGGGAGGTTTTGTGACGCTGTGCCTGGATCAGCTCATGCATTTCCTTTACGCAGGTTTCCAGATCGTCATTTACCAGAATGTAATCGTAACGGTCCATGTACTCAGCTTCTTCCACGGCACGTTTTAAGCGGTTTTTAATCACCTCTTCGGTCTCAGTTCCGCGGCCGCGCAGTCTGTGCTCCAGTTCCGCAGCACTTGGCGGAGTCACAAACAAAAGCAGAGTGTCCGGGAATTTCTCTTTGACTGCAAGCGCACCCTGGATTTCAATCTCCAAAATAACATTTTTACCGGCTTCCAGCTGCTCCATGACATAGCTCTTCGGGGTTCCGTAGTAGTTTCCCACATAGCAGGCATGTTCGATCAGCGCGTCTTCTGCGATCATCTGCTCAAACTGCTCTTTTGTCTTGAAGAAATACTCTCTGCCGTCCACTTCGCCCTCACGCGGTCCGCGTGTGGTCGCGGAAATGGATAAAGCATACTGGTCTGCATACCCTGAAAGCAGTGCTTTCATCAAAGTTCCTTTTCCTGCTCCCGAAAAGCCGGAAACAACCGCTAAAATTCCCTTACGGCTCATACTCAATCCTCGATTCTTATCTTATTCCATGATGGATGATACCAGATTGTTTCACACTGCATGCTCTCACAATCCTTTTGGTCCTGATATCATTCAATATTCTGAATCTGCTCTCTGACTTTTTCAATCTCTGTCTTTAAGGCGATTGCCTTGTCACAGATTTCCAGATCACTCGATTTGGAAAGTGTGGTATTAGCCTCACGGTTCATCTCCTGGGCGATAAAGTCCAGTTTTCTTCCCACGCTTCCGCCTGCTTCCAGTTCCTTTCTGGTCGCATCGATGTGGCTGTGAAGACGGACCATCTCCTCATCGACACAGATCTTGTCCGCGTAGATGGTAACCTCTGTTGCAATGCGCCCCTCGTCTAGCGGGGTGCTGCCAAGAAGCTCCTTCACCTTGTCTTCCAGTTTCTGGCGGTACTCTGTTAAAATAACCGGAGAACGCTCCTCGATAAGAGCAACAAGGCTGCCCATGTAGTCAAGTTTGCCAAGCAGGTCCGTCTTTAACTTTTCGCCTTCCTGAACACGGGAATCTACAAATTTCTTTGCAGCCTCCTCCACAGCCTCGGAAAGTTCCTGCCAGATCTTGTCCTCATCTTCCGCAACCTGATCCATAACCAGAACCTCCGGCATGCGGGCAAGTCCGGACACGGTGATGTCGTTTTTGATGCCAAACTGCTCTTCCATCTGTTTGAAGCAGTTCATATATTCCGCAGCAAGGGAACTGTTGTACTTTAAGCACATTTTCTCTTCTGTGTAGTCTTCGTAGTTGATAAATACATCCACTTTTCCACGCTGAATGTAAGTCTTCAGCAGATTGCGGATGCCTGCCTCAAAATAGTTGAACTTTTTCGGCAGCTTGATGCTTAAGTCAAGATAACGGTGGTTGACTGCCTTGATCTCTACGGAGATTTTATATTCCGCGGTAACGATCTCGCAGCGACCAAATCCGGTCATGCTTTTTATCATGATGTGGTCTGCTCCTTTGCCATAGATAACTTACATTATAATTCAAATGGAAAAACAAGTCAACGGCTTCGCATTTCAAATTCGGAAATTCGTTTTGACATCCTTTTGACCGCATGGAACATCAAAAAATGCCTTCAAGCCAGATATCTGTTCCATATCTGGTCAGAAGACATTTTTCTTTTTTCCTGTTATGCTGCCAGGTTCAAAAACCTTTTTCCTATGATACTGATACCGGAATCTCTCAAAACGCATCGGTATCTTTCTGTTTCCGTTTCGGATTTGCCGGGAACCATCCTTTCTTCACCCGCTCCTCCTGCTCGAAAAGCTCCTTAATACTCCAGAGAAACGTCACGCCAAGTACTGCCACAATACTTCCTGCTGCTGTATTTGCAATCCGCAGGGAAAGTACCAGAAAAAAGATTCCAAGTATCAGAAAAACCGGCCATACCCGCTTACTGAAATAATATTCCGTCTTCACGACAACTCCGTGAAACGCTCCAATGATCAGAAATGTAAAAATTCCAACGAGCAATCCTCCGATATGCATGCTGACTTCCTCTTTCTTCCTAGTAATTGATTCATCTTACTAAAACAAAAATCCTATTTAGAATACCATACATCATTCCTGTTTTCCAGATAAATTTTGTTCCAACCAGTCTTTTCCGTACAGCAGTCTGGTAACCACCATGGAAGCTGCTGTATCTCCACTGGAGTTTACCAGTGTGGTTGCCGCATCGCACAGCTGTGACAGCATGATACAGATCGGTAACCCTTCTGCCAGAAATCCAAACAGGGAAATGATCATGGTTTCCGCAATGGCTCCGCCTCCCGGTACGGAAGACATGGCTACGGAACTGCATACTGCCACAAAAAATGCAAATGCAATATCTGAAATTCCATTCAGTGGACGGTTAAACACATAGCACATTACCGTAATTTTGAAAATACTGCTCATGCAGGAACCATCCATATGGCAGGTTGCCCCCATCGGGATCACAACCGAGCTGACTTCCCGCGGAACTCCGATCCGGTCGCATGCCTCCATCTGCCCCGGAATCGCTGCTGCAGAACTTCTGGTTCCCAGTGCAGTTAAAGCCGGAGTCAGAATGTTTTTAAAATACGCTTTTCCCCCCTTCGTTCCACCTGCAAAAAACGTATACAGCGTAAAGAACACCAGCATATACAAAAACAACGTCGGGTAATACATGATGATCGCATGGAAATAGGTTCCCATAAGAGAAGATCCATAGGTACCGGTTAAATCTGCAAAATACGCAGCCAAACCAATCGGAGCTGCTTTCATCAGAATGCCGATCATTTTGTAAAATACGGATGCAATCTTAGTAAGACCTTCCGCAATTGGCTTTCCCTCATCCCCCATTGTGGAAACCGTACTTCCAAGAAATACCGCAAAGATGATCAGCGGGAGCACATGACTTCTGGAGAGAAGATCCGGAAAGTCGCTTACGGTAAACATTCCAACGATATGATCTCCAAAATTGATTTCCGACATGGCAGCATCACTGCTGTTTCCCAGAACGCAAGTGCAATCTCAAGAATGGTCTTTTTCTGTTCTTCCAGAAGCGGAATTGCTTTTTGAAGCCGCATTTGTTTCACATAATCAGACAGCCGGAAGCCGAACCATTGCCGAAACTGTCCGCTGAGATATGTTTTGTTATATCCCACATGTGCAGCCAGCTGGGTCAACGAAATGTTTTCCGTCAGATGTTCCCGGATATAGGCATCGATCTGGGGCATATACTGATTCCTGTTTCCGCCTCCCACATCTGCTGCTTTTTCTGTTTCCAGCCGTCCGTGTTGCTCCAAAAGATCAACAAATAAAAGGCACGCCAGGGATTCTGCCATTTTATACCGGACAGGAGTTTGTTTTTTGAAACATTCATAGATGTCCACGATCCACTCCCGGTACCTCATAAGGCAGTCTGATGTTTCTGCCGGTATATAAATAGCCTGCGTTTCTGATGTACCGTAAACGCCCCACTCCGTAAGCACTCTGGGATGAAGTTTCAGACTGAGCGTCCGGTTTTCCGCTTCCCTGGAAATGATAGAATGTCCGCAATTGGAAGGAAAAAAGAGCATGTCACCAGCCTTTAAATGGTATGATTTCTGACTGGCAAAATATTCCAGTTCACCGGAAAGAACCGCCATAAGTTCCAATTCTTCATGCCACAGATAACGATAAGAACTGCCTTTTATTACGCTGAGCTGTATACGTGTCTGCCCATTCGTTTCATATTTGAAATCGTATTTTTCCATTATCCTTCCTCCATACTCACAAATATATCATAAATCCAGATTTTTGTATTTTTCGGATCTTTTCTTTCATTTTTTCGATTATATCATGCTGCCTGAAATACCTCAATTTGTAATTTTTCACCCCACTTCCACGTTCTTGTAAAGCTGGTGTTCCCGCATGCGTGCCCAGAAATTTGGGGTTCTGAATTGAAAATCTCTGTCTTTGAACGCTAACTTGTAAATTTCGTTTTCTTCCTGTATAATTGGAAGAATCGTAACTGCCCCTGTTTTCGGCACGGGGCAAGTTCCATTTTATATGGAAAGGAGTTTTATATTTAATATGGCATTTGATGGAATCGTAATCGCGAACCTGGTTCATGATATCCGCAACAAACTGGAGGGCGGCAAGATCAACAAGATCGCCCAGCCGGAAAAAGATGAGCTTTTGTTCACGGTAAAAAATAATAAGGAAACCCTGCGTCTCTCCATTTCCGCCAGCGCAAGTCTGCCGCTGGTCTATTTTACAGAGACGAACAAACCAAGTCCCCTGACCGCACCGAACTTCTGCATGCTGCTGCGCAAGCACATCGGAACCGGCCGCATCGTTGAGGTCTCCCAGCCGGGACTGGAGCGTATCATCGAATTGAAGATTGAGCACTTAGATGAGCTTGGCGACCTTCAGCGAAAACGCCTCATCGTGGAACTGATGGGCAAGCACAGCAATATCATCTTCTGCAAGGAAGACGGCACGATCTTAGACAGTATCAAACACGTTTCTGCACAGGTCAGCTCTGTGCGCGAGGTACTGCCAGGCCGGATGTATTTCATCCCGCACACCACAGACAAGGAAGACCCGCTTACCATCTCGGAGGAGAACTTTGTCCGTGTGATCGGTTCCACCCCGGCTCCGGTGCAGAAAGCCTTGTACCAGAAGCTCACCGGCATCAGCCCGATCATCGGCACGGAGATCTGCCACATGGCTTCTGTGGACGGTGACCGCTCTGCTAACGAACTGACTCCGGCAGAACTGACCCATTTGTACCACATGTTCACACTGCTGATGGACGATGTCAAAACCGGAACCTTCACACCGAACATCATCTACCGCGGCGAGGAACCGGTCGAATTTGCCTCTGTCCCGCTGACCTGCTATGAATCCGGCGATTACCAGGAAAAGAAGTTTGACTCGATCAGCCATCTGTTAGACTGCTACTATTCCGAGAAAAACGCCGTTACCCGCATCCGTCAGAAATCGGTCGATCTCCGTAAGATCGTCCAGACTGCCTTGGAGCGAAACTACAAGAAATATGACCTGCAGGAAAAACAGTTAAAAGACACGGAAAAGCGCGACAAATATAAGGTATACGGCGAGCTGTTAAACACCTACGGATACGAATTAAAGGGTGGGGAAAAAAAGCTGAAATGCCTGAATTACTACACCAATGAGGAAGTCAAAATCCCGTTGGACCCACAGCTTTCCGCCCAAGAGAACTCCCAGAAATTCTTCGCCAAGTACAATAAATTAAAGCGTACTTACGAAGCGTTAAGCGACCTGACTTTGGAAACAAAACAGGAAATCGATCACCTGGAATCCATCAGCACGGCTCTGGATATCGCATTGAAAGAAGACGATCTGGTGCAGATCAAGGAAGAGCTGATGGAATTTGGCTTTGTGAAAAAGCGCCCGTACGGAGCGAAAAAGCCGAAGATTACCAGCCGCCCGTACCACTACCGCTCCACTGACGGCTTCGATATTTATGTTGGAAAAAACAACTACCAGAATGAGGAAGTTACCTTCAAGATTGCAAACGGCAACGACTGGTGGTTTCACGCCAAAGGCATTCCGGGATCCCATGTTGTGGTCCGCACCGAAGGAAAAGAGCTGCCGGACCGCACCTTTGAAGAAGCTGCTGCACTGGCTGCCTGGTACTCCAAAGGCCGGGACAACGATAAGGTCGAGATCGACTATATCCAACGAAAACACGTGAAAAAAGCCGCCGGAGGCGCTCCTGGATTTGTCATTTATCATACCAATTACTCCCTGATGGCAGAGCCGAAGCTGGTGCTGCCAGAAGTGACCGGATAAAAACAGTTGCCAAAACCAATTTACGAGGTGATCCGCACCACATGAAAACAGGAAATTCTTTGTCCCCAAGACGGCAAAAGCTGCTGGCTGACACCATCCGGGAGCTTGCGCACGAGGGAAGATTTTATGAAGAAAAAGAAGCCATGCAGCATGGCTGCACGACCATCTACCAGCACAGCATTCACGTTGCGTATGTCAGCCTCTTCCTCATGGAAAAATGGCACATTCCGCTGGATGAAATTTCCCTCGTAAAGGGCGCTCTGCTGCATGATTATTTTTTGTACGACTGGCACGAAAACGATGCATCGCACCGTCTCCATGGCTTTCATCATCCGAACACAGCGCTGCGAAATGCGCTTCGTGACTACAAGCTCAATAAGCGGGAGGAAAACATGATTGCACGCCACATGTTTCCGCTTACTCCCATTCCCCCAGGATGCAGGGAAGCCTGGCTGGTCTGCCTGGCAGACAAATGGTGCGCTATGAAAGAAACCCTGCGCCCGGCTTTCCACAAACTGCTTCGCTGATCGCAAAGTCAAAGCCCCATCTTTTTCGTTTCTTAAAAGATGGAGCTTTCGTACGTCAATATTCCAGATAGGCACCTTTCATCGGGCTTGCCGCATGCTCGCTGAACAAACGCAAAACACCCTTTTTGTATTTCCGTTCTCTCGGTTTCCAGTTTGCCCGGCGTTTTGCAAGGATTGCGTCGATTTCTTCCACCGATTTTCGTTCTCCTGCAACACCGATGATGTTCAGCTTCCGTTCCATCACATCAATTTCGATCAGATCTCCCTCTTCTACCAACGCGATAGGACCTCCATCTACAGCCTCCGGACTGCAATGTCCGATCACCGGTCCGGTCGATGCGCCGGAAAAACGACCGTCCGTGATCAGGGCAATGCTCCTGCCAAGCTCCGGATCACTGCTGATTGCCTCCGATGTATAAAACATCTCCGGCATTCCGCTTCCTTTTGGTCCCTCATAACGAATAAACACCGCATCTCCTTTTTGCACTTTGTGCTTCAATACCGCATCCAGGCATTCTTCTTCACTGTCAAACGGTCTTGCACGAAGTACCGAACGAAACATTTCTTTCGGACATGCCGTATGCTTGATGACTGCGCCTTCCGGTGCAAGGTTTCCCCTAAGCACGGCAATGCTTCCATCGCTTCCGATCGCATGCTCATACGGACGGATGATATCTTCTTTTTTCAGTTCTGTATGATAGCGCTCGTTAAATTTCTGAAGCCACTTCGCACACGTCTCGTAAAAACCATTGTGTTTCAGTTCTTCCAGATTCTCTCCCAGTGTCTTTCCGGTAACGGTCCTTGCATCCAGATGCAGATGTTCTTTGATTTCTTCCATAATAGCCGGAACTCCGCCTGCATAGTAAAAGCATTCTGCCGGCCAGTGTCCTGCCGGACGGATATCCAGAAGATATCTCGCATTCCGGTGCAGCCGGTCAAAGGTTTCTCCCGTAATTTCAAAACCAAGTTCGTGCGCAATGGCAGGAATATGGAGCAGGCAGTTGGTACTTCCGGAAATCGCGGCATGCACAAGGATCGCATTTTCAAAACTGTCCATGGTCACAAGATCCGACGGGCGCATATGCTCCATCTTTGCAAGCCTTACGGCTTGGCGTCCTGCTTCTCTTGCGAAAGAAAGCAGATCCGGACTGGTGGAAGGCATAAGTGCAGTGCCCGGAAGCGCTAGCCCCAATGCCTCTGCCATGATCTGCATGGAAGAAGCGGTCCCGATAAAGGAGCAGGCTCCGCAGCTCGGACATGCATTGCATTTTGCCCAGTCGAGCGTTGCTTCATCGATTTCACCACGTTCGTATTTTGCGCTGTACATGCCAAGCTGCTCCAGGGTCAGCATATCCGGACCTGCACTCATGGTTCCGCCCGGCACAAAGACCGACGGAACATTCACTCTGGCAAGTCCGATCAGATTTCCAGGTACACCCTTGTCACAGCTGGAAAGATATACCGCCCCGTCAAACGGCGTAGCATTGGCATGAATCTCAATCATATTTGCGATCATTTCACGGCTGGCAAGACTGTAATTGATGCCATCCGTACCCTGGCTTTCTCCATCGCAGATATCCGTACAATAATAGCGGGCTCCAAATCCACCTTCCTCTGCAATCCCTTTTCGCACTTCCTCCGCAAGCTGGTTTAAGTGTCCGCTGCCTGGATGACTGTCTCCGTAGGTGCTTTCAACCATGATCTGAACTTTGCCGAGATCTTCTTTTTTCCATCCTGTCCCAATCCGAAGCGGGTCCAATTCCGGTGCAAGCTTTCTCATTTCCTGACTGATTAGTTTCATATTGTTCCTCCCGTTTATTCAAAATACATCGGACCTATTTATTTATATTGATTCCATAATACTCATTTTGTTCTTATCTCTTTCAAAATCATCTGATGTTTTTATCATATACGCTGAACTTCAATTATGCAATCCGTAATTATATCCAAAGTTTCGTTCTTGTTTTCGTGCACAATAACATTTTGACATGGAATTAAAAAAAAGATATCATAAATAAGATTAGAAATCGCAGCAACGAAAAGATCAGAAATGGAGTAATTCATATGACGAATCTCGAAGAAAAAAATCTTCCGCAAAAAATATCTGAAGATATCATCTCACTGATTCTGGAGGAAAACCTACAGCCTGGAGATAAACTTCCTAATGAGACGGTTCTTTCTAACCGTCTGAATGCAGGGCGAAGTTCCATCCGTGAAGCCATGAAACTGCTTGCCTCCCGAAATATTGTTACGATTCGCCAGGGATCCGGTACCTACATTGCAACTTCTCCCGGAATGGTAGAGGATCCGCTTGGTTTTCTCTTTATCGGAGACAAAAAGAAGCTGATCCACGACCTGTTGGAAGTCCGCTTTCTCTTAGAACCTTCCATTGCAGCCATGGCAGCCGCGCATGCAGATGACACTGACATTACAAAGATCAACCGGCTGTGCGATGAGGTGGAGGACCTGTTGACAGCACAGAAGGACCACACGCAAAAGGATATCGAGTTTCACACTGCCATCGCACTCAGCAGCAAAAATTTAGTTGTGCCAAGACTCATTCCCGTAATCAACAGTTCCATCCCTCTTTTTGTAAAAACAACCGAAAATTCTCTCTATACGGAAACCATAGAAACCCACCGGGAAATCGCCGATGCGATTTCTGCCCACGATCCGCTCCGTGCACAGGATGCCATGTATCTGCATCTGGTCTATAACCGGAAGGCAATCCAGAATCTTTCTTCATAAAAATCTTCTGCCTTGCAGATAAATCGTTTGATGCGGAAAAGTCTCCGTGCCTGGCTTTACGCAAACGGATTCGTTGAAGCCGGAAGCATAGCAGACAGCCCAACCCTTTTGTTCATAAAAAGGATTGGGCTGACTTTATTTCTGATATCTTTCTTCGTTCTTCAGTTTTTTCACAAGCTTCCCATATACATGCTCTACAAACCAGGGCTCTGTGGATTTTTTCAGAGCTTCTCCTGGTGTAAACCATGCCACACCACTGTTCTCATCCGCCTTTACCGAAACAGCTTCTTCAGAATCTGCTTCCAGCAGATAGGTTACATTCAGGTGCAGATGGCTGGATACATAACGTCCCTTTTTTACGTGTCCGTCTACCGTAAGGGACTCCAGGGAAAAGATTTCATCGGACACAGGGCGGACATTCGTGATTCCGGCTTCTTCCTTCACTTCCCGGACTGCAACGGCAAGCAGATCTGTCTCGCCATCTGCATGCCCGCCCAACCAGGACCAGGAGTTGTAAATATTGTGGTATATCATCAGGACCTTACTCCGTTCTTTGTTCACCACCCAAGCCGAAGCCGTCATGTGCGCCACCGTGTTTTCCCTTGAGAATGCATTTTCCTGTGTTTCAATCCAATTCAATATGAGCGCCTTATCCATCTCTTCCTGCTCATTGAAGGGTTGATATTTCTTTATTTTGCTAATCAATTCCTTTCGATCCATTCTTCAAACCTCTCCTCTACCATTCCAGTTTCAACTGCCGGTCAATCCAGCTTCTTTGTTCTGCCTCATGAATCACATCTCCCGGCATCGCATGTCCGATCAGAAACGGGGAGTTCGGATCATGTTTTTTCCTGTTTTCCCGTACCAGTGCCAGATTGGAATTGGCATAACAGTAACGGCACAGATGTGCACAGGTATCATAAGCTCCAATATCCGCGGTAAGCATGCATCCGCAGTTCCGGTTTTTCAGGTTCTGATATTTCTTCGGCACATCCAGACTGGCATGCAACGCCGTCTCAAAGGTCTGGATCGTCATACAGCCCGAACAGTCAGCCCCATACGTTGTCAGTTCCGTTCCCTCAGCACAGGGTCTGACCGTCATTCCGTACTGCGCCGCAATCCGGATCAGTTCTTTTCCGATCGCGATCCGGTCTTTTTGGGGGACATTCCTGGCTTCCGGGAAATTCCGCTCTACTTTCCGGTAAAGATCAAGGAAGCTGATCACACAGGTTTTTGTGTAACCAGCCAGTGTCCTTGCCATCTTTTCGAATTCAGAGATATGCCATGCCACCGTGTGTTCCTCATCGAGAAAAACAGGATCGTACCGCCAGCCGATGCTGTCCACGCTCACGCATTCTGACAGTCGTTTGAAATCTTCCATCACGGCCTCTTTGCACGGTACATGCGGTTCGATGTCAGTTCCATAAGCCGTGATCGTTACAAACCAGTATTGCCCATATGGTTTTAATGCATCCATGTGCGGCAGCATCGGCGCCGGATTCTTTGTGCAGAACGCGATCAGATCGACCACATCCGGCGACAGGCTGTATCTTGTCACCTGGTTCTCGTTGTATGGGTTTCGTACCAGAACATATCCAGCGTTTAACCGGTTGAGAAACCATTCGCTGTAAAATGCCGGAATGTCTGTTCTCATTCCAGTTTGTATAATCATAAGATGCCTCACAATTTCTCATATTTTTCAAACAAAATCTGGATATCCCGGATGCCGGACCACACGGAAAACAGCATGATCCCGAATCCGCCTGTATATAACCGGCTCTGCAAACGGCGCATTTTCTGACCTGTATCCACGGCTTGTCACCTTCTTTTCTTAAGTATCCTGACTCAGGGTTTCTATCGTTCCAAAAATCATTTCTTTGTAATTGCCCTGCTTCACATCCGTAAGTTCATAATTCTTTTTTATCACACGGGAAAGTCCCCAGAAAGACTGCAGTTCTTCCTCATGAATCGCATTGTAAAACAGCGTATGGTTCGCTGGGGAACAGCCCTTCGACCAGGACGGGATACCGTCAAAATCCATTCTCGCCACGATCAGCTGCGGAGTTTCGCAGGTATCCGGGTCTACATTAATCTCCACTGCATAAACCGGCCCGTTGATCCAGCCATTTTCCATGACTGGCCCGTCTTCCTTTCTCTGGAATAACAGAATAAAGCTCCAATAGATCCAGCCCTCCCAGGTAAGATCAGAGCTGTAGCGCATGAAGCGCTCCATCGGCATGTAGTACCGTTCTTCATCCAGCTCTGCCCTGCATTTTTTCATAAGCTTTTCAATACTTTTTAACGTCTGGAATACCACCAAAAACGCATTATGTATATTTTCACCCGAAGTCATAATACAACGTCTCCTCCACTTCCGTCTTGGACCATGTAAAGCCGTCAAAGGCCACAAATCCTTTTTCCGTAAGCAGCTGTTTCAAATCCCCGATCATCGTCTTTTCGTATGGGGTCACGACAGGTAGCTGGTCCAGACCAAGGAGAATATCCTGCCAGGAAAGATACGCAAGATGCACGTTCTGAAACACCGGCTTGGTGCAGTTTTCCGCATAAATCTGCTTCGCTTCTTCTGCATCTGCCACCAGAAGCAGGATCTTTTCCTTCTTCCTGCACCACTCATTCTGGAGCACCAACGCTTCTTTTTCCAACTGATCCTCTCCGGATAAACCGCTGCGGTATTTCACTTCAATCCCGATTCCAACATCGGAAAACGGGATAAATCCGTCAATCTCCACCAGCCCGTTTTCCGAACGTTTCCAGAATTCCAACGTAAATGCATCGTCTGTAAGCGTGTTCAAAATACGCATCACCTCAGGATCCCTGCTGACAGTATAATGCCGGAAAATCCACCCAAGGCCACGCTGAAACGGCATATAACGCATGGTTCCGAAAAAATTCCCAGTCAGCTCATCTTCCAGAACGGAAACCGTCTTATGATATAGTTCTGCGATCACATTATTTAACTCCTTTTTTCATCCTTTGTTTTCCGGTCCCAGCAGGTTTTCCGGTCAGCTTCTGTAATCTTGCGAACAACTTTACATGGATTTCCAACCGCTACAGAATCACTTGGAATATCTTTGACCACAACGCTTCCGCCGCCGATCACAACGTTATCCCCAATGGTGACACCCGGCATGACCTGAACGCCCGCTCCGATCCAGACATTGTTACCAACCGTGATCGGATACGCGTATTCCAGTCCCTGGTTACGGCGCTCCAGATCGATCGGATGCCCCGCCGTATAGAAGCCACAGTTCGGTGCGACAAATACATTATCCCCGAATGTAACTTTCGCGCAGTCCAGGATGACCATATTGTGGTTGGAATAAAAATTTTCGCCCAGCACAATGTTATAGCCATAATCACACCAGAACGGTGCTGTGATGCAGAAATTTTCGCCCGTTTTTCCCAGAAGCTGAAGCAAAATCTCCCGCTGTTCTTCTTCCTGTGCCGGATGAAGCTGATTATACTGATGACACAGTTCCTTGGCATGGATACGTTCTGCCTTCAATGCTCCATCATAATTGGCATCATAAAGCATCTGATTTAACATTTTTTCTTTTTCGGTCATGTTTGTCTTCTCCTCTCCTACCTGCATTCCAGTCATCTCGCTCTGCTTTTCCGCCGCTTCCTGCAGCCCGTCAAGTTCCTCCTGCAAATACTGGAAAAACAGTCCTGCATGATACCCATCTGCTACCGCATGTGCGATCAGAAGATTCACCGGCATCGTGATCTTGTCACCATTTTTTTCGTATTTTCCCATCGTAATGATCGGGAAAAATGCCGGGTCTGAACCGTTCGTTGTCCTGCTGCCGAATGCAGTAAATGAGGTCCACGGCACACCGGAAATGCAGTAAAAGTTGGCTGGCTGTCCTGCCTTTGCCTTGATTCCTTTTTTGTCTTTATAAGTCTGCATATCCGTTATGATATCCCGGTAAAAGGTATCAAAATCACTGGAATAATCCGTCCAGCAATCGGAGAACGTTTTATCGTCCTCATGAAAAATCGTGTAGTTTGGAACCACCTGCTCCCAGACACAAAGGTGCCCATCTGCGTCCCGGAACATGCGGAAATTTTCAATCCGGTTCACTACTTTTGTGACCAGATAGATCAGAGATGCATAAAATTTATAGCCGCATGAATGGCAAAAATCAAGCAAATTCTTCACATCGAGAAGCGCTGTCATGTTGCACTCAACCTTCAGTTTTTCCGTATAATACTGGTAATGTTCCCGGCGCGTCCAGGTTTCCATATCGATTTTTTGATACGAAGTCATGACTTGTATTCCCCCTATCTTAATTCATCTACAGGCGGTTTTTCTCGCCCCACACACAAAGCTGGTCCAACACCTTCATGAGCGACTTGCCCCGCTCCGAAAGAGAATATTCCACTTTCGGCGGGATCTGCGGATATTCCTTGCGCACGATCAGCTGGTCTGCTTCCAGCTCTTTTAAATTGCTGCTCAATGTCTTGTCTGTGATGTTTCCCAGATACCGCTTCATTTCATTAAAACGGACTGGTTCATATTCCATGAGACAGTACAGGATTACCATTTTGTGTTTGCCGCTGATCAGTGACATCGTGTAGCTAAACCCGGTATCCGCAAAATTCGCATGCTCAATATAACGTTCCATGCATCCCATCTTCACACTTCCTTTCAGGATAGTACCTGTCTTTCTTAACAGTACTTGTGTTTTTTACGTCGTCTGCTATCATTATAGGAGGATGACCATACGAAGTCAATCCATAAGAAGACTGGAGGGATTTTTCATGAAAAAAGATTTAGGAATCAAACCATATCTGTTTCCAATGCCGGTTCTGATGATCGCAACCTACGGCGAAAACGGCAGTGTTGATGTCATGAACATGGCATGGGGCGGCATCTGCGCAGCGAACATGGTTTCTTTAAACATCGATGAAGATCATAAAACTTCTGAAAATATCAAAAAGCACGGTGCTTTTACCTTAAGCATCGCGGATATCCCGCACATCGAAGCGGCTGATTTCTTCGGCATTGCCAGCGGCAACAAAATGGAAGATAAATTTGAGCGCAGCGGTCTGACTTCTGTCAAGAGCGAAAAGGTCGACGCCCCTGTCGTTCAGGAATTCCCGCTCACCCTGGAATGCCGTGTTGTAGAAGACAAAATGGAAGTCTACGGGCACCATGTGATCGGCGAGATCGTCGGCGTTCTGGTCGATGAATCGGTCCTGGATGAAAAAGGAAATGTGGACCCGACCAAGTTAAATGCTTTCGTATTCGACCAGTTCCAGAGCGGCTACTATGCCATCGGGGAAAAGGTTGGCCAGGCATGGCAGATCGGTGCTCCGCTGATGAAGAAATAATCGAGAAATAGATTGAAAAAAGCCCGCTCAAAATTTGGCGGGCTTTTGCAATCCATTTTAATCCTTATACATTCTTTCAATCACACAAGTATGTGTCTTCGTATCTTTCTCATAATTAATCCCCACCAAAAGAAGATTTCCCTGATATTCTTTCAGTGCATCTACATAGTGTTTGTCTTTAATCTGGCTGATTGCACCTCTCGCGCTTTTATCCCATTTCAGTTCCATAACGATTGCCGGTTTATCCAGATACATTTTTCTTGGGATAAAACAAACGTCTGCATATCCTTTTCCTGTTGGAACTTCCCGGATAATCGTATAGTATTCTCTTGCAAAAGAAAAAGCAAGATTGATCGTACAGCTTAGTGAATTTTCATCGTTATACTGAAGAATGGAAATTTCCCGATGCGCTTTATCAATTCCTTCTGCAACTGCCTTTTCATCCAGATTCCAAAGAGCCTTTAATAATTTTCTGGAAGACTCAACTGACGCTGTTACTTCAGCCCAGTCCATGGTACTGATTGCATTGATATATTCCTGGGAAACTTCTTTGTTAGGAATTGTAACCGTTTTATCCAGCCAGTGATAGCCCAGATATCCCAAATGGATCAGCAATGTTAAAACATCATCTTTCCCTTGAAAATTCGTCATATCATTTGAAAATGTTCCCGTATTGATCTGGACTCGTTCTCCTGCAAGCATACGGATTACCGAATCCTTGAGTCCGTCAAAATTCATCTTAATATATACTTTTAATGCCTCATATGTTTCTGTTTGATTCCAGTAGTTATCGAACACGCCACTGAGCATCGCGTCTACTACCGATTTCGGACTATACATCGCGTACGAAATTTTTTCTTCGCCGTTCACTGCTACCAGTTCATATCCATCATACCAGGCTTGCGTTTCCTCAAAATTTCGATGAAATCTTTCACACAGTGACGTTACTTCTTTCTCTGTAAAGCCGAAATATTCAGCCATCTCCCTTGGATTCGTCATGGAATATTCCGTAAACATATTCAATGCCGAATGAGAACCATATTTTTTTATTGGGAGAATCCCTGTCATATAAGCCAGCGCCACATAGTCTTTATCTTTCAGCCATGCACGTAAAAAATCCAGATACTTTTTCTGTGCATCTTTATTCTGTTTATACTCACGGAACAGACAATCCCATTCATCGATCAAAATCACAAACGGACATTTCGTATAACGGAATACATCCTTCATAACCTGAATCAGGTTCTTTTCATCCCGAAATTGTATTTCGTGAAAGGTTTCTTTAAAATCCGAAACCAGATAATTTTTAAGCATCTCAAGCATCTCTTCCATGGTTTCTGACATGCTTAAAAATTCCTGCATATTAATCTTGATCACGTCATATTGATTCAGATGTTCTTTATATGATTTTTCTTTACTGATTGCAAGACTCTGAAACAATTCTTCTGTATCTTCATTTCGGTCATAGTACGCGGCAAGCATATTGGCTGCCATAGACTTGCCAAATCTTCTTGGACGGCTTACACAGATGTATTTCTGCTCTGTACAAAGAGCTTCATTCGTCCTTGCGATCAATTCGCTTTTGTCCACATATATTTTTGAACGAAGACTGCCGCGAAATGAAAGATTTCCCGGATTTAGGTAACTTCCCATGCAAATCCCTCCCATCAAAAACGCTTTTATCTGAGTTCATTATACTTGATTCCATTCAGAATCACAAGACAGGAAGCCTTTGTCTCAGACTTTTATTCCAGGCATTATTTTTCCCCAGACCTCTTTCTCAGATCAGATATCGCAGTCATCTTTCTGCTCAGATCTACATTCACCAAAATCTTGATCAGCCAGACAAATACGACCAAGACCAGAAGTGGGATCACACAGGATGTGATCAACATGACTGCCACAGCCTCCACAAAACGGCTCAGGGAATGCTCTGCTTTCTGCAACAGCTCTTCTGTTGATAATGTTACATTTTCCACTGCACT
>OGWS01000877.1_pt1 | contig 27719 bp, 20 predicted proteins | sample 1576111 | NCBI WGS metagenome assembly OGWS01 (sample SAMEA3541534, study PRJEB24748) | human gut metagenome | biome: human gut; feature: human-associated habitat; material: faeces | place: China | collected 2012
AAGAAGATGATTTCAAGGGAATCATTGACTTATTCGAAATGAAAGCTTACATCTACAATGACGAGAAGGGCGATGATATTACTATCACCGATATCCCGGAAGACATGAAAGAGGATGCTGAGCTTTATCATACAGAACTGATCGAGAAGATCTGTGAGCTGGATGACGATCTCATGATGGAATATCTTGAGGGCGAAGAGCCAAGCACAGACAGACTGAAAGCAGCTCTGAGAAAAGGTACATGCGAGTGTACAGCTGTTCCGGTATGCTGCGGTTCTGCATATAGAAACAAAGGTGTTCAGAAGCTGCTGGATGCAATTCTTGAGTACATGCCTTCTCCAATCGATATCCCACCAATCAAGGGCGTTGACTTAGATGGCAACGAGGTTGTGAGACACTCTTCTGATGAAGAGCCATTCTCCGCTCTGGCATTCAAGATCATGACTGACCCATTCGTTGGTAAGCTTGCATTCTTCCGTGTGTACTCCGGTACCATGAACTCCGGTTCTTATGTACTGAACGCTACCAAGGATAAGAAGGAGCGTGTAGGACGTATTCTTCAGATGCATGCAAATAAGAGACAGGAGTTAGACAAGGTTTATTCCGGTGATATCGCTGCAGCTGTTGGTTTCAAGAACACAACAACTGGTGATACCATCTGTGATGATCAGCATCCTGTAATCCTGGAATCTATGGTATTCCCAGAGCCAGTTATCGATATCGCGATCGAGCCAAAGACCAAAGCTGGTCAGGGCAAGATGGGCGAGGCGCTGGCAAAACTTGCAGAGGAGGATCCAACCTTCCGTGCAAAGACAAACCAGGAGACTGGTCAGACTATCATCTCTGGTATGGGCGAGCTTCATCTGGAGATCATCGTAGACCGTCTGCTTCGTGAGTTCAACGTTGAAGCGAACGTTGGCGCTCCACAGGTTGCTTACAAAGAGACCTTTACAAAGGCCGTTGATGTAGACAGCAAGTATGCAAAACAGTCTGGTGGTCGTGGTCAGTACGGTCACTGTAAAGTACACTTTGAGCCAATGGACGCAAACGCAGAAGAGACCTTCAAGTTTGATTCCACAGTAGTTGGTGGTGCGATCCCGAAAGAGTACATCCCAGCTGTTGGCGCAGGTATCGAAGAGGCTTCCAAGTCCGGTATCCTTGGTGGATTCCCAGTTCTGGGTGTTCACGCTACTGTATTCGATGGTTCCTACCATGAGGTAGACTCCAACGAGATGGCATTCAAGATTGCTGGTTCCCTGGCATTCAAAGAGGCTATGCAGAAAGCAGGATCTGTTCTTCTTGAGCCGATCATGAAAGTAGAAGTAACCATGCCTGAGGAGTACATGGGAGATGTTATCGGTGATATCAACTCTCGTCGTGGCCGTATCGAGGGTATGGAAGATATCGGCGGTGGTAAGATGATCCGTGGATACGTTCCACTTTCCGAAATGTTCGGATATGCTACAGACCTTCGTTCCAGAACACAGGGACGTGGTAACTACTCTATGTTCTTTGAGAAATATGAGCAGGTTCCGAAGTCTGTACAGGAAAAGATTCTTGCTAAGAAAGACTGATAATTTTGATCATCTGCAGTCTGTTGGTGTTTAAAGCCAACGGACTGCAGGAGATATAACGTTATTGTTCACTTCGTTCTCAGTAACGTTGCCAAAAATTCATTCCAGATTGTTTTCTGCAATGGAATTTTGGCATATACATGCCAAAACACCTCGTGTGATAGCGGCGTGGGTGAGCTGTAATGATATAACAATTGGTAATGCAAGTTATCAAATTGTATAAAATGCTTGCAAATATTCTGATTATGCAATATAATCAAGGATAGCAAGTTTAAAACCGAAAAGATGCTCTATAATAATATAAGAGCCAATTGTTTTAAGGAGGACGTTTTAAAATGGCAAAAGCTAAGTTTGAGAGAACAAAACCGCATTGTAACATTGGTACCATTGGACACGTTGACCATGGTAAAACAACTTTAACAGCTGCAATCACAAAAGTTCTGGCTGAGAGAGTTGCTGGAAACGTAGTAGAAAACTTTGAAGATATCGATAAAGCTCCAGAAGAAAGAGAGCGTGGTATCACAATTTCTACAGCTCACGTTGAGTATCAGACAGAGAAGAGACATTATGCACATGTTGACTGCCCAGGACATGCTGACTACGTTAAGAACATGATCACAGGTGCAGCTCAGATGGATGGTGCTATCCTTGTTGTAGCAGCTACAGATGGTGTTATGGCTCAGACAAAAGAGCACGTTCTTCTTGCTCGTCAGGTAGGTGTTCCTTACATCGTTGTATTCATGAACAAATGTGATATGGTTGATGACGAAGAACTTCTTGAACTGGTTGAGATGGAGATTCGTGAACTTCTTTCCGAGTATGATTTCCCAGGAGATGATATCCCGGTAATCAAAGGTTCTGCTCTTAAAGCTCTTGAAGATCCGAACGGTGAGTGGGGAGACAAGATCATGGAACTTATGGATGCTGTTGACAGCTACATTCCAGACCCACAGCGTGACACAGATAAACCATTCGTAATGCCTGTAGAGGATGTATTCTCTATCACAGGTCGTGGTACAGTTGCTACTGGTAGAGTAGAGGCTGGTGTACTTCATGTATCTGACGAAGTTGAAATCGTTGGTATCAAAGAAGAAACACGTAAAGTAGTTGTAACTGGTATCGAGATGTTCCGTAAACTTCTTGATGAAGCTCAGGCTGGTGATAACATCGGTGCACTTCTTCGTGGTGTTCAGAGAAACGAAATCGAGCGTGGACAGGTTCTTGCTAAACCAGGAACACTTACATGCCATACAAAATTCACAGCTCAGGTTTACGTTCTGACAAAAGATGAAGGTGGACGTCATACTCCATTCTTCAACAACTATCGTCCACAGTTCTACTTCAGAACAACAGACGTAACAGGTGTTTGCGATCTTCCAGAAGGAATCGAGATGTGTATGCCTGGAGATAACGTAGAGATGACAGTTGAACTGATCCATCCAGTAGCTATGGAGGAAGGTCTTCGTTTCGCTATCCGTGAAGGTGGACGTACAGTAGGATCAGGTACAGTTGCTACAATCATCGAGTAATTAATATCTAGTTAGATTTAATATCGATACTTAAAATGAAATATGCCCGCAGGACTTCAGTTCTGCGGGTTTTTCTATATATGTGCCTGAAAAAATCCTATTGAAACTCGTCACATTTCTAAGTATAATATCACTGTATTAAGAAATACTTTGAAGAACGTCTGTTAGTGAAGATTCTCTAACAGACGTTTTTGGAGATAATCAAAATCATATGGCTAATGGGAGGAATTTATGGACAAGGCATGTTTAAAGAGGGTAAGTACCGTGGCAAAAGTCATTTTTGGAAACGTTTTCTATGCTTTTGTGATCAGACTTTTTCTTTTACCGGGAAATCTGATGACAGGAGGAACAACCGGTATCGGTTTGGTAGTGAAGCATTTTACGGGAGCATCAATTTCCGGATTTGTCTTAGCATTTAATATTGTGATGCTGATAGTTGGAGTGATCTTTCTTGGTAAGAAATTTGCACTGACGACAATTCTCAGTTCTTTCACATATCCAATTGCATTGGAAGCGGCCAATCATATTTTTGCTGATCTGGTGATCACGGATAATCCAATGCTGAATACGATTTTTGCCGGACTTGGAATCGGGATTGGACTTGGTATTGTAATTCGAACGGGAGCTTCTACCGGAGGTATGGATATTCCACCGTTGATTTTAAATAAGTATTTTCGGATTCCGGTGTCAGTGAGTCTGAATGTATTTGATATATTGATTCTGTTACCGCAGATTCTATATAATCCTCCGGAACGCGTTTTATACGGAATTTTACTGGTAATAATCTACACGACAGTGCTGGACAAAGTGTTAGTGATGGGAAATACCAAGACGGAAGTGAAGATTATCAGCAAGCAGGTGGAAGAAATACGTCAGGCAATTCTTGCGCAGGTAGACAGAGGCGTGACGATGCTGTATGGGGAAGGCGGTTACAAACAAGAACAAAAGCAGATTGTATTGAGTATTGTGTCTAATCGAGAACTTCCACAAGTTGAGAAATTGATCAGACAGATTGACCCGGAGGCATTTATGATTATCAGCAGAGTTACAGAGGTACGAGGAAGAGGCTTCTCTTTGAGTAAACATTACGGAGAAGAGGAAGGCTGATGATGCTGCAAAAACAGTACTGTAGATTAAACATTTATAGAATTTAGGAAGAACAGTTGTATGTTAAATAAAAAAGATTTCTTAAAATACGCATCAAAATTAGCCTTTCCGATCATGATTCAAAATTTGATTGGAACATTGGTAAATATTGCCGATACGGTAATGCTTGGATACGTAAGCCAGACGGCGATGTCAGCTTCATCACTTGCGAACCAGTATACGTTTATTCTTTTCTGCTTATATTACGGTATGGCTACAGGAACTTCAGTTCTGTGTGCCCAGTACTGGGGAAAAGGGGATAAAAAGACAGTAGAAAGGATTCTCGGTCTGGCGGAACGGATTTCACTGATCGTCTCGCTTATATTTTTCGTTATTTCCTTTACTATGCCGGTTACGGTTATGAAAATTTTCACAAATAGTCCGGATACGATTGCTGCCGGAAGTGAGTATTTGAAGGTGATTTCATTTTCATTTATGTTTATGGGGTTCTCACAGGTTTTTATGAGTGCGCTTCGAAGTATTGGAAAAATAATGTTGCCTTCCGTTACATACAGTGTTTCTCTTTGTGTCAATGTACTTTGTAATGCCACATTTATCTTTGGTCTGTTTGGATTTCCAAAGCTTGGCGTTACAGGTGTTGCACTTGGTACTGTGATTGCAAGAATTACAGAGGTATTAATTTGTCTCATCTATTCATTAAACAGTTCAGATGTCAGATTCAGGATAAAACATTTCTTTGCAAAATCAGGAATCTTGTTTCATGACTTTATGAAAATTGCCACTCCAGCCGTGATAAATGATGTTGTCTGGAGTTTTGCCACTTCAGCATTTGCAGCAATTCTTGGGCATATCGGAGATGACATGGTTGCCGCAAATGCGGTTGCTGTTATGGTGGTAAATATTGGTGCTATTGCCTGCCGAGGTTTTGCCAACGCTACTACTATCATTATCAGCCAGGAGTTAGGAAAAGATCAAATTGATACAGCCGGAGAATACGGGAAACGGATGCTTAGGATAACACTTGCTGTAAGCCTGATCGGATGCGTTATTATTCTGGCGATTCGTCCTCTGATACTGGACTTCTATCGGGATAAATTGACCGAGACTGCCCTTTCTTATCTTAGCATTTTTATAATTATGACAACCTGGCGTCTTGTGGGAGAAGGGATTAATACCTGCCTTATATGCGGTTGTTTCAGAGGTGGCGGAGATTCCAAATTTGGAATGATCGTAGATTCCATATTTATGTGGCTTGTTGCAGTTCCGGCAACTTTCCTTGCAGCATATGTTTTTAAATTACCGCCTGTCTGGGTTTACTTTGTAATGACTTTAGATGAGTTCGAGAAAATGCCCGTGGTATTTATTCACTATTTCAGAAAGAAATGGCTTACAAATATTACCAGAGATTTTGATTGAGGCTACAGGGAAATGTTTGACAATTCCAAAGATAAGTACTAATGTATTTTGTATGAACTTATAACCTGGAATTTTAGGAGAAGTACAATCATGTCAAAAGATGAATATCTAATCACAGATGCGCCCCTGAAAGCGTTAACTGTTTTTGCAATGCCTATGATCTTAGGCAGTTTTTTTCAGCAGATATATAATATGGCTGATTCGATCATTGTCGGTCAGTTTGTTGGTTCTTCGGCACTTGCGGCTGTCGGCGCCTGTGCTGCACTTACGAATGTTTTCATTTGTGTAGCTCTGGGCGCCGGTGTAGGCGCAGGTGTACTCGTAAGCCGTTATTTTGGAGCCAGAGATTATGGTAAAATGAAAACAATTGTGTCGACATCGCTGATCAGCTTTTTAGTCCTGAGCATACTACTTGGAATCTTTGGTTTTTGCTTTTCACATTCAATGATGAGTTTATTACAAACACCTCCTGATATACTGGATGAAGCAGTACTGTATCTGCGGGTTTATTTTGTGGGATTCCCATTTCTGTTTATGTACAACATCCTCTCAACGATGTTTACTTCCATCGGTGAATCCAGAATTCCATTGGTTCTTCTGATTTTTTCATCTGTATTAAATATTTTTATGGATCTTTGGATGGTAGCCGGACTTGGTCTCGGCGTGTTTGGTGCGGCCCTGGCAACGCTTATTGCACAGGGGATTTCCGCGGTCTTTTCATTTCTGATTTTCCTTTATAGAATGAGACGGTATAAATGTCAGTTTGAATGGTTTGACGGACAGGAGTTATATTCGATGCTTCAAATTGCCATACCGTCAGTTCTTCAGCAGTCTACAGTGTCGATTGGTATGATGATCGTACAGGCCGTTGTAAATCCATTTGGTACACAGGCACTCGCAGGTTATTCGGCAACGATGCGAGTGGAAAATGTTTTTTCACTGATTTTTGTATCCATCGGCAATGCGATTTCGCCGTATATATCCCAGAATCTTGGTGCAAAGAAAATCGAACGGCTCAAAAAAGGCTATCAGGCGGCACTGGTGTTAGATCTATGTTTCGCAGTCCTTGCTTTTCTGGTCATTGAATCACTGCACAATCAGATTTCTTCCTTATTCCTTGGAAAAGATGGAACAGCTTTAGCGTATCAGGTATCCGGTGATTATATGAGATGGCTCGGATATTTTTTCATCTTTATGGGTATCAAGATGGCAACCGATGGTGTTCTTCGCGGATTTGGAATCATGCGTCCGTTTCTCATTGCGAATATGGTAAATCTTGCGATCCGTTTGTCTGTCGCTTTGATTTGTGCACCGCGGTTCGGAATTGCATTTGTCTGGCTTGCAGTACCGGCCGGATGGCTTGCAAACTTCCTGATTTCTTATGCAGCACTCAGAAAATCATGGCCGATTGAGGAAGATAAAGGAGCAATATCATGCAGAAAATATTGATTGTAGAAGACGATACAAATATTAATAACTTGCTTCAGGAGGCATTATCCAAAGAAGGCTATTCTTGTGAGCAGGCATTTTCCGGAACCGAAGCAAAGCTGCTCTTAAATATGCAGGAGCACGGTTATGCACTGGTACTGTTGGATCTGATGCTGCCTGGAATTTCCGGAGAGGCAGTTCTAGAGGAAATACGGAAAAAGGGAAATCTTCCGGTTATTGTGTTGACTGCAAAAGACAGCCTGGATGAAAAGGTAGAAGTTTTAACGAGCGGAGCGGATGATTATATAACGAAACCATTTGAAATCAGGGAAGTGCTGGCAAGAGTTCAGGTACAACTCCGGCATAAAGAAGAAAAGGAAGCAGAGGGACAGCATACGCTTTCATTTAAAGATATGGTATTAAACAGAAATACATTTCAGGTTGAAATTGCTGGAAAGATACTTCCGAAGATCACAAAACAAGAGTTTGCGATTTTAGAATTACTGCTCAGAAATCCGAAACAGGTTTTTAGTAAAGAGGATATTTTCGAATATGCCTGGGACGAACCTTATATGGGTGAGACGAAGACATTGGACGTACATATCAGCAATATCCGCAAGAAGATCAAACAAGTGACCTCGGAGGAATACATTGAGACAGTATGGGGAATTGGTTATCGTCTTCATGCGTAATCTTTACTCTTTTTTTACTATTTATTTGCGTTTGATTAGGATTCATCTTTTATGATAAATGCAGATAAGAAAAAGGAGATGAAAAATTTGAGTGAGATGTTATTGGAAACACGAGGACTGACGAAGCGGTATGGACATCATAAAGCTGTGGACAGTGTCAGTATGCATATTAAAAAGGGCGCTATCTATGGATTTATCGGACGAAATGGAGCAGGGAAGACGACTTGCCTGAAGATGATCAGTGGACTTTCCAGACCAACGAGTGGAGAGATTGAGATCTTTGGATACAAGGGTAAGGATTTACAGAAAGTCCGCTCCCGTGTGGGATGTCTGATTGAAGCACCGGGATTATATGGAAATATGACCGCATATGAAAATCTGAATATCAAATGTAAGCTGTTTGGGATAAAGAAAGCAGGTTACATTGATGAGATATTGAAAACAGTAGGTCTGGAGCATGTGGGACGGAAAAAGACAAAACACTTTTCTCTTGGAATGAAACAGCGTCTGGGAATTGGTCTTGCGTTGGTTGGAGAACCGGATCTGTTAATCCTTGATGAACCGATCAATGGGTTGGATCCACAGGGAATTGCTGAGATCCGGGACACGATTCAGAGGCTTCAGAAAGAGAGGAATATGACGATCTGCATTTCCAGTCATATACTGGAGGAATTATCGAAGATTGCTACCGATTATGGAATTATTCACAATGGAAGTTTATTGCAGGAGCTTACAAGAGAAGAATTAATGCGAAGATGCAGTGAGCGGATGGAATTAACACTGGCTGATCCGAAGCTGGCAATTCCGGTGCTGGATGCTATGGGATTCACGAATTATCAGGTAACAGACAAAGAACATATTCACATTTTTGAACGTCTGAATGAAAGCGCAGCGTTGAATATGGAGCTTGCAAAGGCAGGAATTCCGGTAAAAGGGCTTTCTATAACGAGTGAAGAACTGGAAACGTATTTTCTGAATCTGACAGGAGGTGCCAGCCATGTTTAATATGATAAAAATGGATTTGTACCGGATGTTTCGCACCAAAAGTATGTATGTAGTATGGATCGTGCTGGCTGTATCAGTACTGTTTACAACGTTTATGTGTAAAACAGATTATGATTCATTAAGTAAAGAAGATACCGTGCGGCAGGAGCAGTTTGCGGAACCGACTGCAGAGAATATTAATGTGGGAATGATGGTGACACTGCCGACAGAACCGGGAGAAAAGGTTACGGTGTATGACATTTTCTTTGCAAATTCTCAGGGGAAATTTTATGTGTTGTTTCTGGTGATTTTTGCTGTGATGTTTTCAACAGCGGATATTGGAAGCGGTTATATTAAAAATATTGGCGGCCAGGTTCAAAAAAGAGGAACACTGATTTTTTCCAGATCCATTGCGTTGGCGGTCTTTACGGTGCTGACAATGGCAGGCGCATTCTTACTCCAGGGAGCTGCGAACTATATAGTATTTAAAGAATTGACGTGGGGAAGTTCAAAAGCTATTCTGTCTTATTTCCTGACGGAGCTGGCACTTCATTATGCACTCGTGTTGATCTGCATGGCGATTGCAATTATTCTGAAAAATAATGTGATCAGCATGGTCATCGCGATTTGTCTTACAATGAATATAATGAGTATCGTATACGGATTAATAAACAGTGCTGTTCGGAAAATGGGAATCCAGAATTTCCAGATTTATAAGTATACGATAACCGGAAAAATATCACTGCTTCCTATGAATCCAAGTGGAAATGAGTGTCTGGAAGCATTCGGCGTAGCGATTGTGTTTGCTGTCATAATGATAGCTGCAAGCAGTGCTGTTTTTCAAAAGAGGGATATTTAGCGGATGTATATCGTAATTGGAATATTAGCAGGAATTATCATTTTACAATTTATTATTATGTGGAAATATCAGCGGCAGGTGAAGGACATCTGTCGCCAATTGGCGTTCTTGATGAAACATGACAGTAACATGTTGATTCAACGCGAGTTTGATTTGGGTGGAATCGGAACGCTTTCAGACAGATTGAATGAACTTCTGGAATTACAAAGAAAAGAGAAGCAGCGTTATCAGGAGAAAGAAGCTTTGATCGCGGATACTTATACGAACCTTTCCCATGATATCCGGACACCGCTGACATCTCTGGATGGATATTTTCAGCTTATGGAAGAATGCGAAAATGTCGAAGACCAGAGACGTTATCTGAATATTATTCATGAAAGAATACACAGTCTGAATGAAATGCTGGAAGAACTTTTCATGTTCACAAAGTTAAAAAATGAATCCTATAGTCTGGAACTGACGCCTTGCTGTATCAACCGGATTCTGAAAGAAACGGTGTTTTCTTATTATGATGACTGGGTAAGAAGAGGAATCCAGCCGGATATTCAGATTACAGAAGAACTGCTATCTATAGCCGGAAATAAACAAGGACTCCACCGTGTTATTCAGAATGTAATTAAAAATGGCCTGGATCATGGAGAAAAGAAGATAAGTATTGTGTTAGAGCGCAAGCAGGAGCATGCAGTATTGCGAATCAGGAATCAGGTGATACATTCGGAGCAGATTGATATAGAACATGTATTTGACAGATTTTATAAAGCGGATGTGGCAAGGAGCAAAACATCTACCGGATTGGGATTATCTATTGCAAAGGAACTTGTGAAACGTATGAATGGAGAAATCAGCGCAAAGACAGAGAAAAATGAGTTTATTATTGAGATGAGATTTCCGCTATCCATCTAAAAAATCAGTAAAAATTGCACTTTATTGAGTTACAATGCTGAATTATGAAAATTTAGATTTACCGAAACACTCAAATATGTTAATATGGTAGCAGTTATTTCAAAACTATAGATCAGATTGAAGGAGGTCTTTACATGATTAAATTGTACGAGAATGGCGTATATCTTCTCAATGGAACAGAGATAGTAGAAGACACAGGAAATGTGCAGGTTCCGCTGACGAAGGAAGAAGCCGCTCAGAACACAATGGCATATGGTATTTTAAAGGCACACAATACATCCGAGAACATGGAGCGTCTGCAGATCCGTTTTGATAAGCTGACATCCCATGACATTACATTTGTTGGAATTATCCAGACAGCACGTGCGTCAGGACTTGAGAAGTTCCCGATGCCGTATGTACTTACAAATTGTCATAACAGTCTTTGTGCAGTTGGTGGAACAATCAACGAAGATGATCATATGTTTGGACTAACTTGTGCGAAGAAGTACGGCGGTATGTATGTACCACCGCATCAGGCAGTTATTCATCAGTTTGCCCGTGAGATGCTTGCAGGCGGAGGAAAAATGATCCTTGGATCTGACAGCCATACACGTTACGGAGCACTCGGAACGATGGCCATGGGTGAAGGTGGACCGGAGCTTGTGAAACAGCTTCTGAACAAGACTTATGATATTAAGATGCCGGATGTGATCGGAATCTACTTAGACGGAGAGCCGATGAAAGGTGTAGGACCGCAGGACGTTGCTCTTGCAATCATCGGAGCTACATTCAAGAACGGCTATGTGAATAACAAGGTTATGGAGTTTGTTGGACCTGGAGTCAGCAAGCTTAGTGCAGATTTCCGTATCGGAATCGACGTTATGACAACAGAGACAACTTGTCTGTCTTCTATCTGGAAAACAGATGAGAAGATTCAGGAGTTCTATGATATTCACGGAAGAAGTGAAGATTACAAAGAACTGAATCCTGGAGCAGTTACATATTATGACGGTATGGTTTATGTAAACTTAAGCGAGATCAAGCCAATGATCGCAATGCCATTCCACCCAAGCAATGTTTATACAATTGATGAACTGAACGCAAATCTGGCAGACATCCTTCATGATGTAGAGCAGAAAGCACTTATAAGTCTTGACGGTGCAGTTGATTACTCTCTGCAGGATAAGATCAGAAACGGTAAGTTCTATGTAGAGCAGGGAATCATCGCAGGATGTGCAGGTGGTGGATTTGAAAATATCTGTGCAGCTGCAGATATCATCAAAGGAAAGAACATCGGAGCAGATGAATTTACATTCAGCGTTTACCCGGCAAGTACACCGATTTATATGGAACTTGTTAAGAATGGTGCAATTGCAGATCTTATGGAAGCAGGAACTGTTGTGAAGACAGCATTCTGTGGACCGTGCTTCGGAGCAGGAGATACTCCGGCGAATAACGCATTCTCTATCCGTCATACAACAAGAAACTTCCCGAACCGTGAAGGAAGTAAGCTGCAGAACGGACAGATCTCTTCTGTAGCACTGATGGATGCTCGTTCTATTGCAGCAACAGCAGCAAACAAGGGATTCTTAACACCGGCAACAGCAATGGATGTAGAGTACAAAGGACAGAAATATCACTTTGATAAGAATATTTATGCAAACCGTGTATTTGACAGCAAGGGCGTTGCTGATCCAAGCGTTGAGATTAAATTTGGACCAAATATTAAGGACTGGCCGTCAATGTCAGCACTTCCACAGAACCTGCTTGTGAAGGTTGTATCTGAGATCCATGATCCTGTTACAACAACAGATGAGCTGATTCCGTCCGGAGAGACATCTTCTTACCGTTCTAATCCGCTGGGACTTGCAGAGTTCGCTCTTTCAAGAAAAGATCCTGCATACGTTGGGCGTGCAAAAGAAGTACAGAAAGCTCAGAAAGCAATTGAAGCAGATGAATGTCCGGTAGATGCTCTTGCAGAACTGAAACCGGTGATGGATAAGATCCACGAGACATATCCGGAAGTTGGCAAGGGTAACCTTGGTGTCGGAAGTACAATCTTCGCAGTAAAACCAGGAGACGGATCTGCTCGTGAGCAGGCAGCTTCCTGTCAGAAAGTACTTGGCGGATGGGCAAACATCGCAACAGAGTATGCAACAAAGCGTTACCGTTCTAACCTGATCAACTGGGGAATGCTCCCATTCCTGACAGAAGAAGATCATGAAGCACTTTCCTTCAAGAACGGAGATTACATCTTTGTTCCTAATGTGAGAAAAGCAGTAGAAGAGAAAGCGGATGTGATCAAAGCTTATGTTGTAGGTGATGAACTCAAAGAACTGAACCTTAAGCTGGGAGATCTGACAGACGCAGAGCGTGAGATCATTCTTGACGGATGTCTGATCAATTACTATAGAAATCATTAATCAATAATTGAATATGATAAAATGAAAGAAAAGCGGCGAGATATGGGAAATGACCTGTATCTCGCTGTTTTTATCTTGCTAATTAAATTTTCACATGCTAGTATTAAAACGAAATAAAATGTAGCACGTTAAGGTATAAGAACGGAAAGATATGAAGACAGAGAATAGCATAGATATCGTAATCACCTGGGTAGACGGAAATGACCCGGAGTGGAGAAGCGAAAAGAATAAAACAAGATACGATAAAGAGCAATTGGCGGAGACAGATGACAGAGAAGAACGTTTCCGGGATTGGGAGAATCTAAGATACTGGTTCCGCGGAATTGAAAACTGCGCGTCTTGGGTGAGAAAAGTCCATTTTGTGACATGGGGACATTTACCAAAATGGCTGAATACAAAACATCCAAAGTTAAATATCGTGCGGCATACAGATTATATCCCACCAGGGTTTTTACCAACATTTAATTCTCATACAATAGAATGGAACATGCATAGAATCCCGGGCTTATCTGAGCAGTTCGTATATTTTAATGATGACATGTTCCTGTTGAAAAGAACCGGCGAAACAGATTTTTTCAGAAATGGGCTCCCTGTGGATATGCTGGCATTGCAGCCAGATGTAGCTAATGTTGACAATCCGGTAATGCCATATATCTATTTGAACAATGCAATGGTTCTTGCCAGATATTTTGATAAATATAAAAATATGAAACAACAGCCAGGAGCATATTTCCATTTCGGATATCCAATAAAATATTTCATCTATAATATGTTAGAGATGGCATTTCCGCGTTATACCGGTTTTTATACAGTTCACGGCCCGTCACCACTTCGAAAGGACACATTTGAGAAATTATGGGAACTTGAGCCGGAACTTTTGACGAAAGTATGTGGGCATCCGTTCCGTCATAAAGAGGATATCAGTCAGTATGTTCTTCGGGAGTATCAGAAGCTGAGTGGTGAGTTTATCCCTAAAAATGTAGAAAAAACATGCCGTTATTATGAACTTGCAGAGAATAATGATAAGCTTTACAGAATAGTTACTGAAAGAAGAGAAAAGATAATCTGTATCAATGATGCCAATTGCGAAATTGATTTTGACAGAACAAAAAAAGAATTGAACAATGCATTTGAGATTGCTTTCCCAGAAAAATCTGCTTATGAAATTTTTTAGAAAAAAACAGAAGACATACGAGAAAACAAAAGAAGTGTTTGGAAATCCGCTTATGGGATATGCTCCATGTGCGTGGAATGAAAGTGTTCGGAAAGATGTGACGCTTCTGTATATGGATATTACCTGGGCGGAACTTGAGCCGGTGGAAGGGCAATTTGCCTGGGATGCGATCGATGCGGAAAATCAGGTGGCAAGATGGCAGGCAGAAGGAAAGCACATGGTACTTCGATTTGTGTGTGATATTCCTGGAAACAGCAGACACATGGACATTCCCGAGTGGCTGTATGAGAAAACAGGGCATGCAGGAAAGTGGTACGATACAGCTTTCGGAAAAGGATTCGCACCGGATTACAGTAACGAACAGTTTCTGGCTGCTCATAAAAAAGCAGTGAAAGCATTTGGGGAACATTATGGAAGGTCTGATTTGGTTAGTTACGTAGAACTTGGAAGCCTTGGACATTGGGGCGAATGGCATGTAGCCTATCATATAGGCATCAGGCGGCTGCCGTCAAGAACTGTAAGAGAGCAGTATGTTCTTCCATGGCTGGAAGCCTTTCCAAAAGCAAAACATCTTATGAGAAGACCCTTTTCGATCGCAAAGGAATATCATATGGGGGTATATAATGATATGACAGGTGATGCGGATGCTACAGAAAGATGGCTTTATGAGATTGCGAATGGTGGAGATTATGATCAGACAAATGAAAAAGGGGAACTTCAGTCAATGCTAGATTTCTGGAATTACGCACCATCCGGTGGTGAATTCACAAGCGCAGTTCCAATGAAGAAACTATTGGAAACGGAACTTTCACAGACGATAAATCTTATTCAAAAGGCTCATACTACATTCCTTGGTCCGATGACAGCCGATGCAGCTTATGAGTGCGGATACAATAAAGTGTTGCAAAATCTGGGATATCGGTTATACATTTCAAAGGCTGTATTGAAACCTAAGATTCATGGGACAAGTCTTGAAATTACATGGGGAAATGATGGAGTGGCACCATTTTATCAGGATTGGCCGGTATGGATAGCTGTCGAAAATGAACAAAGCGAACAGATAGAAAAAAAGCAGCTGGATTTACAACTGAATAATATAACTCCAGGAATAGAGAAAAAGGTTAAGGTAACCCTTTATACACCGGGATTAGTAGAAAAAGCAGAAAACGGATGTCGTATCAGCGTGGGCATCGAAGATCCGATGACAGGAAAAGAAAGTGTCCGTCTGGCGATGGATATATTATATGAAGACGGGAAGAATTATTTGTGGTAAAATAAAGCACAAGATTAGAAATATTGAAAACAGGCGGTAAATAAAATGATATTTGATACACATGCGCATTACGATGATGAGCAGTTTGACACAGACAGAGATGAGCTACTAAGCAGTATGGCAGCAGGCGGTGTTGGAGCAATTGTGGATGCAGCGGCGACAGTAGAGTCCTGGGATAAGATAGTAGAACTTGCAGAGAAGTATTCATTTATATATGGATCAGTAGGTGTACATCCGGACGAAGTCGGTGCACTGAATGAAGAGAATTTCGCTCGAATGAAAGAAATATTAAAGAAAGAAAAGATCGTTGCTGTTGGCGAGATCGGACTTGATTATTATTGGGATAAAGAAGGGCATGATCTGCAGAAACATTGGTTCATCAGACAGCTGGATCTTGCGCGAGAGATGAACAAACCTGTGATGATCCATAGCCGTGAGGCGGCAGCTGATACGATGGAAATTATGAAAGAACATGGAAAAGGACTCAAAGGTGTGATACACTGTTATTCTTACAGCCTTGAGATGGCGCGAGAATATGTAAAGATGGGATATTACATCGGAGTTGGCGGTGTTGTTACATTCAAGAATTCAAAGAAATTAAAAGAGATTGTAGAAGAGATTCCGCTGGAGTCAATTGTTCTTGAGACAGACTGCCCGTATCTGGCACCGATACCGTTCAGAGGGAAGAGAAATTCGTCCTTATACCTGCCATATGTTGTAGAAGCGATCGCAGAGCTAAAAGGCATTTCTGCGGAGCAGGTGATCGAACAGACAGAGAAGAATGCAAGGGATCTATATCAATTATAAGAAATGGAGAGATGAGATGAAAGAACCAACACTTGGAAATCCACAGAATACGATAGAAGTATTACAGAAATATAATTTCGTATTCCAGAAAAAGTTCGGTCAGAACTTTCTGATCGATACACATGTACTGGACAAAATTATTGCGGCAGCAGAGATTACAAAAGATGATTTTGTATTGGAAATCGGACCGGGAATCGGAACGATGACACAGTATCTGGCATGTGCAGCGAGAAAAGTTGTTGCAGTTGAGATTGACAAGGCACTGATTCCGATTCTGGAAGATACGCTTTCAGATTATGACAATGCCCGTGTTATTAACAATGACGTTCTGAAAGTAGATATTGCAAAGCTTGCAGAAGAGGAAAATGGAGGAAAGCCGATCAAGGTTGTGGCCAACCTGCCATATTACATTACAACACCAATTATCATGGGACTTTTTGAGAATCATGTTCCGATCAAGAGTATTACAGTTATGGTTCAGAAAGAAGTCGCAGACCGTATGCAGGTGGGACCGGGAACGAAGGACTATGGTGCACTGTCTCTTGCTGTGCAATATTATGCGAAACCATATATTGTTGCAAATGTACCGCCGAACTGCTTTATGCCTCGTCCGAAGGTTGGATCTGCGGTAATACGTCTGGAACGTTATGAAGAACCACCGGTGAAGGTAAAGGATGAAAAGCTTATGTTCCGTATTATCCGTGCCTCCTTTAACCAGAGAAGAAAGACTTTGGCAAATGGACTGAAGAATTCGGCAGAACTTGACTACACGAAGGAAGAAATCGAGGCAGCGATTGAAGCACTCGGAAGAGGTGCATCTATTCGAGGGGAAGCCCTTACGCTGGAAGAATTTGCAAAGCTGGCAGATTTTCTTTATGATTGCAGATAAAATAATATTAAAGGAATTTACAAAGTTGCTGTTTACAAAAATGTAGTGGACAGCAACTTTATTCTTCTTCACTTTTTGATTCATAAAGATTTAATATTCAGTTAATTGTTTACTAGACGGATATCTAGTATAATTAAAAGATAAAAGACATTAGAAGAAACAAGAGAAGGAGGAAGAGCCCATGGCCAAAGATATTAACAGCATATTTTTTGACATCACTCCGGAGATTGAAGAACTTGCTCTGAAATGTGAAACGAACAATGCAATTGACAAAGAACTCTATACCAAATACGAGGTAAAAAGAGGACTTCGAGATCTGAACGGTAAAGGTGTACTTGCCGGATTGACGAATATATCCGATGTGTGTGCAACAAAGATTGTAGACGGTGTATCCGTACCGTGTGCAGGTAATCTTTATTACAGAGGTTACAATATTAAAGATCTTGTAAGCGGTTTCCTTGAGGCAAAACATTTTGGATTTGAGGAGATTGCATATCTGCTTCTTTTCGGAGAGCTTCCGAATCAGAAGGAACTTGAGAATTTTAAGGATATGATAGCTGACCGCCGGATGCTTCCACCGAATTTTGTACGTGACGTGATCATGAAGGCTCCGAGCCGTGATATGATGAACAGTATTACAAGAAGTATTCTTCAGCTTTATTCTTACGATGACAAAGCGGATGATACAAGCATTCCGAATGTACTGCGTCAGAGTCTGAACCTGATCAGCCAGTTCCCAATGCTTATGGTTTACAGCTATCTTGCTTACAATTATAAAATGGGTGAAGACCTGTATATTTATGCACCGAAGAAAGAACTGTCTATGGCAGAGAATATTCTGATGATGCTCAGAGAAGATCGTCAGTATACAGAACTTGAGGCGAAGATCCTTGATATGGCTCTTGTTCTTCATATGGATCACGGCGGTGGTAACAACTCAACATTTACAACGCATGTTGTTACATCTTCAGGAACAGATACTTATTCTACAATTGCAGCAGCTATGGCGTCCTTGAAAGGGCCAAAACATGGTGGTGCGAACGTAAAAGTAACACAGATGTTTGAAGATATGAAGACGCAGCTGACAGACTGGCAGGATGATGATCAGATCAGAGCTTACCTTGAGGCACTGCTGGAGAAGAGAGCGTTTGATAAGAGAGGTCTGATCTATGGAATGGGACATGCGATTTATTCTGTATCCGACCCAAGAGCGGAGATCTTCAAGAAGTTTGTAAAGCAGCTTGCATATGAAAAGGGCCACGAGGCAGAATATGTACTGTATGAGAAAGTAGAGAAGATGGCACCGGAGATCATTAGCGAGAGACGTAAGATGTATAAAGGTGTTAATGCGAACGTAGATTTCTACAGTGGACTTGTTTATAGCATGCTTGATCTTCCACCGGCATTATATACTCCAATTTTTGCGGCAGCACGTATCGTTGGATGGAGTGCACACAGACTGGAAGAGTTGAAGAATGTAGATAAGATTATACGTCCGGCTTATAAGCCGCTTGCACCATATCGTGATTATATCAAATTAGATGACAGGTAGTGAATGAACGATGAGAGATGAGTTTTATTTCCCTTCAAAGGATGGCAATACGGAGATCCACACGATTGAGTGGAAACCGGAAGGAGAAGTGAAAGCTGTCCTGCAGTTAAGCCATGGAATGGTGGAATATATTAAGAGATACGATGAATTTGCAGAATTCATGTGTAGTCATGGATATTATGTCGTTGGAAACGATCATTTAGGACATGGAAAATCTGTGCAGAGCAAGTCGGAGTATGGATTTTTTAATGAAAAATATGGAAATGCATGCGTGATCGGAGATATGCATACACTTCGTCAGCGGACGGCGAAGAAATATCCGGAGGTGCCTTACTTTATGTTGGGACACAGCATGGGTTCCTGCCTTCTGCGTCAGTATGTGCAGATGTATGGAAATGGACTGGCAGGAGCAATGTTTATCGGAGTTGTAGCAGACCAAAAGAAATCAACACTTCAGTTTGCAAGGAGACTTTGCAGAACACTGGCAATTTTCCGTGGCTGGCATTATAAAAGTAAACTGGTGGATGGAATGGCAGTCGGTGCCTATAATAGGAAATTCAAGAATCCAAAGACACGCGCGGACTGGGTAACCAGTGATGAAGAACATCTGGAAAAATATATTTCAGATCCACTGTGCTCCTTTGTCTTTACAGTGAATGCGTATTATAGCATGTTTACCGGGATGCTTATAATGGAGAAAAAAGAAAGTATCTATATGATTCCGAAGCAGCTTCCAATCCTTTTCGCAGCCGGTGCCGAAGATCCGGTTGGAGGATTCGGAAAAGGCGTAAGGAAGGTTTATGAGAAATACAAAGCGGCCGGAATCCAGGACATCAGTCTAAGACTGTATGCCGGTGATCGTCATGAACTGCTCAACGAGACAGATCGGGAGCAGGTATATGAAGATCTTCTCGAGTGGATGGAAGAACGTAGAAAAATAAATTATTAGTTTATATTTTTTCATAATCTGTTTATATTTTTTCGTATTCTTTAAGAAAACACTCATACTTTTGACACATTTTCTGGATATACTAATATCAAGATAGTTGATAAGAGAAAATCAATTATCTTCCCCCCCCTCATAAAGTTGTGACACAGGAAAGTGTCAACACTTTACTCTCATTCCTTTAGATAACTATAAACACAACGAAGCCCGTTAGCCGAAAGGTTAGCGGGCTTTCGCGTTGCAGTGATAACTTAGATGGTGCCAGATATGAAAACACAAAAAGTAAGACCCGAGCACCTCACTGCTTCAGCAGATCGGCAATCGGGTCTTCTTTTTATTATCTAAAGGAATGAGAGTAAAGTCGACATCCCGGCACACCGGGATGCCATTACTTTATGAGGGGGGAGATAGTTGTTTATCAACTATCTGAGCCTTAGTATAGACAGAAAATGTGTCAAAATTATGTTCAAACATTAAAAGAAAAATAAATTAAATAAACTTAATCCTGAACGCTTACAAACACTTCATAGACCTTCTTGAGTGATTTATGAAGATAAGGTTTGTACTCTTCCATAGAAACAGGTTTCTCATGAAGGATACAGTTGTAACTTGTTGAACTGATCAATTCAATCAGTGTAAAAAGCAAGAGATCCGGATTCTCACAGTTTACATTATATTTTATAAGTGAATTTCTGTAGTGGTCATAAAATTGCCTGGACACTACAGAACCCGTTCCGACAGCATCCTGGAAAACTCCCCAGGAGAGATTCTTTGACAAAAATTTTAACAAGGACTGCTGTTTCTGGAAACGGTCAATAATATAATCTGTTAAAAAAAGAATCTCTTCTTCTAAAGAATTAATCTCAGTTCCTTCAAGCTGCTTGTGTGCATCATCAAAAAGCTGACAGGCTTTGTATGCGATCAATTTATCTCTTAAATCATACTTGTCTTTGAAATAAAGATAGAATGTCCCCTTTGCCAGACCGGCCTGATTCACGATGTCGGATACAGTTGTTTTGGCAAAGCCTTTTCCGGTGAACAGGTCAAATGCAGTCTGGAGCAGTGTATTCATTTTCAGCTTTTTATTATCATCTACTTTTCCCATAATCTCAATGACCTCCTTTGTGTGTCTTTAGTGATTGTAATATATAATACAAACTTTGCCAATAAGAGGTTTTCATAAAAATACATTCTGTGAAAAATTCCTATTGTCTTTTTACTAGTATGGCACAAAATTCCCAAAAGTCAATAAAAATGACTATTTTTCATTTTTTAACAAAAAAATATTGACTAATGGTCATTTCGCGCTATACTATAAGAGACTTGAGTAGTAAGACAGTATAGGAGATGATACAAATGGTTAAAGTTGGCAAATGGATTGCCAAACACAGAGTTCTGATGTTGATCATCGGATTTCTTCTGATTATCCCGTCGGTCATCGGGATGGCAAAGACACGTGTAAACTATGATTTGCTCAGTTATCTGCCGGAGCATCTGGAGACAGTAAAGGGTCAGGATATTTTGGTGGATGAGTATGGAATGGGCGCGTTCTCCATGGTTGTGGTAGAGAACATGGACATGAAGGATGTTCAGAAGCTTGAAGATCAGTTCAGTGAAGTACCGCATGTAAAAGATGTACTCTGGTATGACGATGTAGCTGATATCAGTCTTCCGGTGGAGATGATCCCAAAGGATTTAAAGGAGGCGTTTTTTAAAGGCGATGCCACGATGATGCTTGTATTGTTTGATAATACAACATCTTCTGATGAAGCTATGGATGCTGTCGGACAGATGAGAAAGCTGGCGAATGATCAGTGCTTTATCAGCGGTATGACAGGAGTTGTTACAGATATTAAGAATCTGGCACTTAAAGAACTTCCGGTTTATGTGGTGATTGCAGCACTTTTAAGTCTGGTCGTACTTGAACTGACAAGCGGATCTTTCGTAGTACCGATTTTATTTCTGATCAGTATTGGGCTTGCGATTCTCTACAATCTTGGAAGCAACATTTTCTTTGGAGAGACTTCGTATATCACAAAGGCATTGACTGCGGTATTGCAGCTGGGTGTGACAATGGATTATTCCATTTTCCTCTTGAACAGCTACGAGGAAAACAAGAAGCGTTTTCCGGGAGAGAAAGAACGTGCCATGGGACATGCGATTTCCAATACATTTAAGTCTGTGGCAGGAAGCTCTGTTACGACAGTAGCCGGATTCGTAGCGCTGTGTGTTATGACATTTGCACTTGGCCGAGATCTTGGTATCGTTATGGCAAAAGGTGTATTGATCGGTGTGATCTGTTGCGTAACAGTTTTACCTTCTCTGGTTCTTGTATTTGATAAACCAATTGAGAAGACAAAACATAAACTGTTGCTCAGCAACATGGATAAGCCATCAGCTTTTATTACAAAGCACTATAAAGTATGGATCGTTGTTTTCCTGGTACTTTTATTCCCGGCTATTTATGGAAATAATCACACAAAGATTTACTACGACATTGCAGATTCACTCCCATCCACACTGGACAGTAATGTGGCGAATGCAGAACTTAAGAAAGACTTCGATATGAGTAATATTCATATGGTTATGTTAGATAGAAGTATGGATGCAAAACAGAAGTCGAAAATGTTCGATGAGATTGATTCTGTGAAGGGTGTCAAGTGGACGATCAGTATGAATTCGCTGATTGGACCGGCAGTGCCGGACTCTATGATACCAAATGATATCAAAGAAATGCTGCAAAGCGATGATTACGAGCTTGCATTTGTATGCTCGGAATATGAATCAGCAACGGAGGAAGTCAATACACAGATTGCATCGATCGATAAGATTGTAAAATCTTATGATAAAAATGCGATGGTAATTGGAGAAGCTCCTTTGATGAAAGACTTGGAGGATGTAACCAATGTGGATCTGGTAAATGTAAATGCACTTTCAATTGCAGCGATATTTATCATTATTATGATTATCTTCAAATCAATATCACTGCCAATCATATTGGTGGCAGTTATTGAATTTGCAATTATGGTTAATATGGCAATCCCGTTTTATCAGGGAACAAGCCTTCCATTTGTTGCAAGTATAGTAATCGGAGCAATTCAGTTGGGAGCAACTGTAGATTATGCAATTCTAATGACGACCCGCTATCAGAAAGAGCGTCAGCGTGGACGAGATAAGATGGAAGCAATCAGTATTGCCCATAAAACCAGTATGCCGTCAATTATCAGCAGCGGATTAAGTTTCTTCGCGGCAACATTTGGAGTAGCCTGCTACTCACAGGTTGAAATGATCGGTTCTATTTGCACTTTGCTTGCGCGAGGCGCGATTATCAGTATGGTTGTTGTAATCCTGATATTGCCGGCGATGTTTATGATATTTGACAAAGTAATATGTAAGACGTCCATCGGATTCCTCGGTGGAAAAAAGTAGAAAGGATGTAAGAATCATGAACAAAAACAGAAAAATCAAACGTGGACTCACAACTTCTCTTGCCGTTGGAATGTCAGTAATGATGGGCGCTGTGCCGGTCTTTGCTGCAGGAACAAGTTCTGACGCAGATGCAGTTTATAAGGAAGAGACAGTTTATGTAAATGCAGACGCAACAGGAACAAGTGATGAAGTAACAGTATCTAACTGGCTGAAGAATTCAGGCAGTGTATCAGGAAGTCTGACAGATGCAAGTACTCTGAAAGATATTAAGAATGTAAAAGGTGATGAAACATTCAAAGAATCCGGAGATACATTGACATGGAATACAGATGGTGAAGATATTTATTATCAGGGAACAACAGATCAGGATCTTCCGGTTTCTGTAAAGCTTACTTACTATCTGGACGGAAAAGAAATCAAACCGGCAGATTTGAAAGGAAAAAGCGGGCATCTGAAGATTCAGGTGGATTATACAAATAAAGAGAAGAAAACAGTCAGCGTAGATGGAAAACAAGAAGAAGTTTACACACCATTTGTCATGATGACGGGAATGATCCTTCCGAATGAAACATTTAGCAATGTTACGATTGATAACGGAAAAGTTATTTCTGATGGAAGCAAGAATATCGTAGTCGGATTCGGAATGCCTGGCATGAAAGAAAGTTTGAATCTGGACGAAAGCAAAACAGAAGATCTGACAATCCCGGAAAGTCTCTGCGTGGAAGCTGATGTGACAGATTTCACAATGTCTTCTACATTTACAGTGGCACTTACCGATCTTCTTGATGACATTGATTTTGATAATATCGTAGATGTTGATTCACTGAAGAGTTCCTTAGATGAACTGGAAGATGCAGCACTTCAGTTAGTAAGTGGATCTGACACACTTGCAGACGGAGCCGGAACACTTGCAGACGGTGTCAACAGCTATACAGAAGGTGCGGATACTTTGAATGATGCAATTCAGAAGTACCTTGGAAGCAATGGAGAACTGAACGGAAGCGTGACAGAGTATGTGAATGGTGTCAATAAAGTTGTCAAAGGCGTGCAGGATTATACAGACGGAACAAATGCACTGGCTGACGGAGTTACAGCTTATATTGGCGGTGAACAGCAGCTGGCAGCAGGTGCCGCGAAACTGAGCCAGCTCAGCAGCGGACTGAAAACAGTACAGGGAGCGATCAGTCAGCTGAATGCAGCGATTGACGGAGAAGGAGCAGCGACAGAAGATATTCAGGTAGCAGCCGGCCAGCTGGCAGCGGGAACAGCACAGCTGAAAGCAGCACTTGGAAGCAAAGAGGTTCAGGCACTTTTGGGTCAGGTAGGAAATATGTTGGCGACAGGAACTGAAATGATCAATCAGACAGAGCAGCTTGGAACAGCGCTGAATGATGGAATTGCAACACCGGTTCAGAATATTGCGGCTAACCTCACAAGTCTGAGTCAGCAGCTTGGAATGATTAACCAGCAGCTTGCTACTTTGGACACAACTTGTCAGAGTGCAGTAGATGATCTGAATGCAAAGATCAGAGATTATAATGATAAGGTTGATACAGCAAAAAATGCAGCAGCAAACAGCAAAGCAACAATTGATTCTGCAGTCAGTGAATTACAGGCGAAGAAAGATCAGACAACAGACGAGACTGCAAAAGCGGACCTTCAGGCAGCAATTGATAAATTAAATGCAGCAAAGAGTGCGGCAGACGGATTGAGCGGACTCGAGAAGGCGAGCGAAGTTAGTGTGACAATTCCAACAATTGATACAACAGCGATCCAGCAGGAGATGGGAGCAATCGGTGTGTCAATGAAAACATTTCAGCAGACAGCACAGACACTGACAGCTCAGCTTCCGGCAATGCAGGAGAAACTTCAGACAATCACAAGTATGAAGGATAAACTTCCGGCGGAAGCAATCGGACAGTTATCAGAATCTGTAGATCAGCTGGATGCAGGAATGCAGGGATTAAATATAGCAATCGGAACATTTTCATCTAACCTTGGTGAGTTAAACAAATCTGTACAGGCACAGTTCCCGGCAGCAGTTACGGGTATTCTTGAACTGAACGGTGGATTCTCACAGTTGAGTGCAAATAATGACGCACTTTTAGCAGGAGCCAACAAACTGAAAGCTAACAGTTCAACACTGGTAGCAGGAGTTCAGATACTTCAGAGCGGAACAAACCAGCTGGCAAGCGGACTGAATACACTGGGAAGCCAGATGTCATCCGGAGCGGCAAAACTTTCACTGAACAGCGCAGCCCTTCGTGAAGGTGCAGCAACTCTTCAGTCAGGAGCAAGAGAACTCGCAGACGGTATGGAGAAGTTCGACCGTGAAGGAACAAGCAAATTAAAGAGCACAGTAGAAGACGAACTCGGTGATGTACTTGACCGTTTCGATGCACTTACATCGGATGATTGTACTTATACAACATTCAGTGGAAAAGACAGCGGAATGGAAGGAAGCGTGAAATTCGTAATCGAGACAGAATCAATCGAGTAAATCGTATCATCTCTATAATATAGGAAAAACGGAGAAATCCCCGACCAGGATTTCTCCGTTTTTTGTGTTTTGGAATTTGCCATCACAAGAAAGGATTGCAAAAAATACCATTATATAGTAGGCTTGTCTATAGAGGCAAACGCTTCATGAGAATGCGTAGTAATTTAGAGAAGACTATTTTATTGAAAAACATGGTATGTGGGGAAGATATGGAAGGAAATTTAACAAAGGGTCCTATTTTAAAGACCTTGACGAAGCTGGCGATACCGATTATGGCATCGTCATTTTTAGGGACATTGTATAATCTTACAGATATGGCATGGATCGGTCTGCTTGGTTCGAAGGCAGTTGCCGGAGTTGGTGTCGGAGGAATGTACACCTGGCTGTCACAGGGGTTGGCATCTATGGCTCGAATGGGTGGACAGGTTCAAGTGGCGCAGCATATTGGAAAAGGAAACAGAGACGAGGCGAATAAATATGCGCAGACCGCAGTACAGTTAGCTACATTGATGGGATTAGTATATGCGGCAATTGTATTGCTTTTTTTACATCGACTGATCGGCTTCTTTCAGTTGGATGATGCAGAAGCAATTGCGGCTGCATTTTCTTATACAAGAATTGCCTGCGGTTTGATCGTATTTTCATTTCTGACATTTACGTTGACAGGTATTTATACTGCACAGGGAGATTCAAAGACTCCATTTATTGCGAATCTGATCGGGCTGGTAATTAATATGATCCTGGATCCGGTACTGATCCTTGGACCGGGGCCACTTCCTGAATTAGGTGTGGCAGGTGCTGCAATTGCGACTGTAACAGCGCAGGGAATTGTAATGAGTGTAATGATCATCGGAATCTTTGTGCAGAAGAAGGATAATGTATTAAAAGGAATTCGTCTGTTTGCAAGAATTCCGATGGAATATGTAAGTGGAATCTGCAAGATCGGAATTCCGACAGCACTTCAGGGAATGGCTTATTGTGTAATCTCAATGGTACTTGCACGTATGGTATCCGTCTTTGGTGCTGAGGCAGTTGCAGTACAGAGAGTCGGTGGTCAGATTGAATCGCTCTCATGGAATACGGCGGATGGATTCGCTGCGGCGCTGAATGCATTTGTTGGACAGAACTATGGAGCCAACAAGATGGATCGTGTCAAGAAAGGATACAGAGCATCTTTATGGACAGTTGGTATTTGGGGATTGATAATTACAGCAATATTTGTATTTGTTCCAAAACCAATCGCAAGAATTTTTTTCCATGAAGCAACAGCAATTGAAGTCGCAGTGGATTACCTTATAATCGTAGGACTCAGTGAAGCATTTATGTGCGTAGAGCTTATGACGGTTGGGGCATTGTCCGGACTTGGAAAGACACATCTGTGCAGTGTGATTTCAATTATATTTACAGGAGCGAGAATTCCATTGGCAATTCTCCTTTGCAGAACAGCACTCGGACTTAATGGAATCTGGTGTGCAGTTTCATCAACATCCATTGTAAAAGGTATTATCTTTGTAGCAACATTCTTCTGGATTACAAGAAGTTCAAGAATACTTAAGGATAATAGCAGGCTTTGATTAAGAAAAGCCTGCTATTATTCTTTTATAAAAGATGATAGTTCAAGGAAGGTATTGGAGAAAAAATGAAAATAGAAAAACGATGGGAAAATAATAGAAGTAAAATGATATCATATATTGTATTTGGAGCATATCTCTTCTTACTGACATGGCTTGTGCTGTTTAAGTTTGCATTTACTATAGAAGAAATCCCACATTTAAGACAACTAAATCTAATCCCATTTCATTACGAAACAAGTGTTGCGTATATAACACATATGAAAGAGGTTATATACAATATACTGATATTTGTTCCGGCAGGAGTTTACTTCACTGCATTTCTTGGTAAAAGAAAATGGTGGCTGGGGATCGGAGCATCATTTTTTGTGAGCCTGACATTTGAGACAGTACAGTGGATATTCTCTATTGGCGTAAGTGATATTACAGATTTAATCGGAAATACACTTGGTAGTGGGGTGGGAGCAGTGCTCTTTGCATTTTTTGGAAAAATATTTCCAAAGAAGAGAATGAGCATGATCAATGGAATCGGAGCAGTGGTTGAGGTAGTCGGAATTGCATTACTGAGTATGCTGTTTGTGACAAATAAGTAAGCATGCAATATTCGTAGCATTTGGAAACGCAGATTACGCATCAGCAACAACCGAAAGAACTGACGTCCTTTCGGTTAAGGGCATTCGC
>OGWS01000899.1_pt1 | contig 27454 bp, 25 predicted proteins | sample 1576111 | NCBI WGS metagenome assembly OGWS01 (sample SAMEA3541534, study PRJEB24748) | human gut metagenome | biome: human gut; feature: human-associated habitat; material: faeces | place: China | collected 2012
AAAGTTACCTGTTTTTTACTCATAAAAGTTGAATCTCCTTCAATATGATGGCTGACGGTTAATAATATTTTTCAGTATAGCAATTTTGATGGAAAAACGCAACGATAAAATAACTGATTACGTAACCGGTTATTTTAGTATACAAAAGTGTTGACAGAAAGAAATGGATATAGTAATATCAAATCATAAAATAACCGGTTACGTAACCGGTTCTCATAAAATCAATGGAATGGAGGAAGAAGTGCATGAAAAGAATGCAAAATCAAGCAAAGTCCGTAAGCAAGCGAACGTGGAGAGAAAAGATGACTTATGTGAAGAAAAACTGGCAGTTATATCTTTTTTTCCTGATGCCAGGACTTTTACTGACAATTATTTTTAAGTATCTCCCGATGGGAGGTCTTCTGATTGCTTTTGAAGATTACAATGTAATAAAAGGAGTTCTTGGTAGTCCCTGGGTAGGGCTTGAGTATTTCAGACGATTCTTATCTTCACCAGATTTTATGAACTATCTGATGAATACGTTGAAATTGAGTATCTATGGATTACTGTGGGGATTTCCGATTCCAATCATTCTTGCATTGCTTCTGAATCGTATTCGTAAGACCGGAATTAAGAAGAAAGTGCAGCTTTTGATCTATATGCCAAACTTTATTTCAGTCATCGTGCTTTGTGGTATGGTTCGTATGCTTTTATCTCCTGTAGGCCCATTGAATAAAGTATTAGGAATCAGTACAAACTGGATGACAATGCCTTCTGCATTCCGGACAATTTACATTGCAAGTGGAATCTGGCAGACCGCAGGATGGGCATCTATCATGTACACAGCAGCACTGGCGAATGCCAGCAAGGAGCTGGAAGAAGCAGCCCTCATGGATGGAGCGAATCTTCTGCAGCAGATCTGGTATGTAGAATTGCCGGCAATTAAGAATATCATTGTAATTCAGTTTATTTTGCAGGCTGGAAATATCATGAGTATTGGTTTCGAAAAAGCTTATGCTTTACAGACAGATATGAACCTTCCGGCATCAGAAATCCTGTCTACATATGTATACCGTATTGGACTTCTGAATGGAGACTATGGATATTCGACAGCGGTAGGTCTTTTCAATTCAGTTGTAAATGTTATCTTGCTGATCTTTGTGAACTGGGTTGTTAAGAAACTGAATGACGGAGAAGGATTATAGAAAAGAGGGAGAAGAGATGGAGAAAAAAAAGAAGAAAAAATATTCAAGGACAGACAAAGTAATCCTTGGAATCGGATTTACCATTCTTGGTTTATTCGTCCTTTCTATAGCAATACCGATTATCTATGTAGTACTTGCATCCTTTATGGATCCGACTGTTTTGAATAACCAGGGATTGAGTTTTAATATTAAGGACTGGACATTAGATGCATATCGAAGAGTATTAGAGAATGAAATGATCTGGCGCGGCTTTTTAAATTCCTTCCTGTATTCACTTGCATTTACAGTTATTTCTGTTTTTGTGACATTGTTGGCAGCGTATCCACTGTCCAAAAAAGAATTTGTAGGAAGAAAGGTTTTTAATATTATCTTCTTAATTACTATGTTTTTTGGCGGTGGAATGATTCCTACATTCATTTTGATCAATCAACTGCATATGGTTAATACAGTGTGGGCAATCCTGATTCCAGGAGCATTTAATGTATGGAATATGATTCTCGCAAGAACTTATTATCAGTCAATTCCAACAGAATTAAGAGAAGCATCTGCGATTGATGGAGCAAATGAAATCCAACATTTCTTTAAAATTATGATTCCAGTATGTAAGCCAATCATTGCAGTACTGGCGCTTTGGTCTTTCGTTGGAATGTGGAACAGTTATTTCGACGCAATGATTTATTTGAATGATGCGAATTTGCAGCCATTACAGTTAGTACTCCGTTCTATCTTAGTACAGAATACACCACAGCCGGGCATGATTGCCGATATTCAGAGCACAGCGGAAATGGCAAAAATAGCAGAACAGCTCAAATATGCAACCATTGTAGTATCAAGTTTACCACTGTTAGTAATGTACCCATTCTTCCAGAAGTACTTTGACAAAGGAATTATGGTTGGATCGGTAAAAGGCTAATAAGAAAGGAATGATACAGATATGAAGAAAAGAAAAGTAAATGCATTACTTGCAATTGTACTATCTCTGACGATGCTGGTGGGAGTTACAGGTTGTGGAAAAGAGCAGCAGCTTGAAGCTGAAATCAACCCGGATACACCTGCAACGGAAGTGCAGTTTCCATTGAAGGAAACTGCAGAACTTTCCTTTATTACAAGTGCACCGGCTACATCAACACAGGAGCCAAATGAACGAGTAATCTTTCAGAGAATGGAAGAGCAGACGAATGTTCATATTGATTGGACTTGTTTTGTATCGGATCAGTTTTCAGATAAGAAAAATCTGGCACTTGCTCAATTTGGAAATCTACCGGACGGATTATTCAATGCAGGAATGAGTGATTATGATCTATTGCGTTATGCAAAGCAGGGTATCATTATTCCATTAGAAAATCTGATAGATAAATATATGCCGAATTTACAGGCAGTATTTGAAAAATATCCAGAATATAGGACAATGTGTACAGCACCAGATGGACATATTTATTCATTCCCTTGGATTGAACAGCTTGGAGCCGGGAAAGAAGCCATTCAGGCAATCGGAGATATTCCATATATTAACAAAAAATGGCTGGATTATCTAGGACTTGAGATTCCGACAACAACAGATGAATTGGAACAGGTATTGATTCAATTCCGTGATCATGCAGATGAACTTGAAAAAGAATTTTCAATTGAAGGTGATGTGATTCCAATGTCATTTATTATCAATAACGGAGACCAAGATCCGGCAATTTTAATCAATGGATTTGGAAAAGGTTATGGAGATACGGGAGATCATTTCGCTGTAACGGATGAAGGAAAAGTTATTTACACAACTGTTCAGGAAGGTTATAAAGAAGGAATTGAATGGTTACATAAACTTGTGACAGAGGATTTAGTTGACCCAGAAGCATTTACACAAGAGTGGTCCACCTATGTAGCAAAAGGTAAGAACCATCGATACGGTCTCTGTTTTACATGGGACATTGCAAATATTGATAACAATGAAGATTATGTGATGCTACCGGCGCTGACGGGGCCGAATGGTATGAGAAATATCACGAGACAGAACAACAGTGAAACAAGTGGATTTGACCGTGGAAGATGTGTTCTTACGTCAAGTTGTCGGAATACAGCACTTGCTGCTGCATGGATTGACCAGATGTATGCACCACTTCAATCACCACAGAATAACTGGGGAACTTATGGAGAAAAGGACTCCTTTAACATTTTTGAACTGTCCACAAACAAAGATGGTGGAGAAATGCTAAAGCATATGGATCTTGGAACACAGTCTCCGGTAGAAGTGCGTGAGGCACAATCGGTAAATGGCCCTCTTGCAGTTTTAAATGAATATTACGATGTATATGTAACACAGCCAGAAGATGCAAAATGGCGTTTGGATAATATGCATGAAACTTATTTACAGGATATGAACAGTAAATATGTTTATCCAAATGTCTTTATGAGCATTGATGATACGAATAAAGTATCTCAGTACGATACAGATATAAAAAAATATGCAGAACAGAAGAAAGCAGACTGGATCCTGAATGGAGGAATTGAAAAAGAGTGGGATTCCTATCTAAAGAAAATGGAACAGTATGGGCTTTCAGATTATCTTTCAATTAAACAGAAGTACTTTGATGAGTATCAGAAGTCATTGAGTGAAGAAAAATAACGATACGAACAACAGGAGAATTTGCATGAGTGAGATGTTAGAAAAGGCTAGAAAATATGAAAATGAACAGGGAAAGCAGATAAAAGCAGAAGACAGACCGGCTTTTCATGTGAGTCCGTATGTAGGCTGGATGAATGATCCGAATGGATTTTCATACTATCAGGGAGAATATCATTTATTTTATCAGTATAATCCATACGATACACATTGGGACAGTATGCATTGGGGGCATGTGGTAAGTAAAGACTTATTGCATTGGGAATATCTCCCGGCAGCTCTTGCACCAGATGAAGACTACGATAAGATTGGCTGTTTCTCAGGAAGCGCAATAGAGCTGGATGATGGCAGACAATTGCTTATGTATACAGCCGTGGATCATGAAACATTAGAAGATGGAAGTAAAAGAGATATACAGACACAGGCGGTAGCTGTCGGAGACGGAAGAGATTATGTGAAGTATGAGAAGAATCCAGTCTTGACAGAAAAGGATCTTCCGGAAGGTGCAAGTAAAGTGGATTTCCGTGATCCAAAGATCTGGAAAGGAAAAGATGGAAACTTCTATTGTGTGATCGGAAGCAGACCGGCAGACGGAAGTGGACAGATTCTTCTTTACAGAAGTGCAAATGGATTTGACTGGGAATTTGTCAGCATCCTTGCAGAAAATAAGAAACGTTTTGGAAAGATGTGGGAGTGTCCGGATTTCTTTGAACTGGATGGAAAACACATTCTCCTGACAAGTCCGCAGGATATGTTGCCGGAAGGCTTGGAATATCATAGCGGAAACGGCACTTTATGTATCATAGGAGAAATGGACAAGGATACATATACCTTAAAAGAGCAGTTCAATCAGTCTGTGGATTATGGAATTGATTTTTATGCAATGCAGACAGTGGAAGCACCGGATGGCCGCAGAATTATGATCGGCTGGATGCAGAACTGGGATACGCTTGCTCATCGTTGTAACGACTCAAAATGGTTTGCGCAAATGAGTCTGCCGAGAGAATTGTCTGTGAAAAACGGAAGACTTTATCAAACTCCAATCAAAGAACTCGATGCACTGCGCAAAAACAGAGTTGAGTACAACGATGTAGTAATAGATAATGATACGATCACATTAGATCGCGTCGAAGGACGAACCATCGACATGGAACTCGTGATACGTCCGGAAGATAAAGAAAATGTATATAAGAAATTCGCATTACGTTTTGCACAGAATGAGAAATTCCATACAGAATTGAGCTTCCGCCCGTATGAGTCTGTATTGAAAATTGACAGAAAATTTTCAGGAACCGAACGAGCACTGGTTCATCAGAGAAGATGTCAGGTGAACGGAGATGCCAATGAATTGAGGCTTCGTGTGATTTTGGACAGATTCAGCGCAGAAGTATTTATTAACGATGGCGAGCAGGTTATGTCTGCTGTTATCTTTACAGAACAGGAAGCAAACGGAATTTCATTCTTTGCTGATGGTGCAGCTAAAATCGATGTAGTGAAATATGATCTGGTATAGAAGTTACATGATAAACATACATTGAGATTGAAAATGCATGGATAATGATAAGGGGATTCCTGATTAAGGAATCCCCTTATGTAGTATAGGAGTATAGTATTGATGATAGAAGTAAGAAGAAAAAGACATGAAAACGAACTGCACGAAAAATATATGCAGTTGTATCATAATGAACAATGTTATGAAGAATTAATGCAGTCATTGGAAGAGGCTTATCAGAACAGACCTGCTGAACTTAGACGGTTAGATAATAAAAGAGAAAAAGAACCGAATTGGTATCGAAACAGAAATATGCTTGGGATAACGATGTATCCGAAGCTATTTGCAGGGGGATTAAACGGTGTGATAGAGCATTTGGATTATTTGTCTGAGCAGAAGATCACCTATCTTCATCTGATGCCGCTTCTGAAAATGCCGCATCCATATAATGACGGTGGCTATGCGGTAGAGGATTTTAAACAGGTAGATCCTGAAATTGGAACAAACGAAGAGTTGGAAAAGTTGACAAAAGAGCTGAGAAAACGCGGAATCAGTCTGTGTCTGGATGTTGTTATGAATCATACAGCAGATACGCATGAGTGGGCAATGCGAGCCAAGAGAGGCGAACAGGAATATATGGATCGCTATCAGTGCTATGAGACACGCGAGATTCCGGATCAGTTTGAGAAGACGATGCCGCAGGTGTTCCCGGAAACTGCGCCGGGCAACTTTACATGGTGTGAAGAGATGCACAGACATGTGCTCACAACATTTTATCCTTATCAGTGGGATCTGAATTATCACAATCCAAAAGTGTTTAATGAAATGATAGGAAATATCCTGTATCTGGCTAATATGGGAGTGGAAGTATTTCGTATTGATGCAGTTCCGTATATTTGGAAGGAGTTGGGAACCAACTGCAGAAATCTTCCGCAGGTTCATAGTATCGTCCGTATGCTGCGTATGATCCTTGAAATGGTTTGTCCGGGTGTGATCTTAAAAGGCGAGGTTGTTATGGAGCCAAAAGAACTTCCGGTTTATTTTGGAACAGAGCAAGAGCCGGAATGCCATATGTTATACGGTGTTTCCAGTATGGTGAATCTGTGGGCAGCACTGGCTACAAGAGACACAAGAATGCTGAAGCATCAGATGGATGTGATTCACAGTCTTCCTAAGAACTGCTATTTTGTCAATTACCTTCGCTGTCATGATGATATCGGCTGGGGCCTGGATGAAGAGCAGGAGAAGAAACTGGAGATAGATCCGATTCAGCACAAGGAATATTTATATCATTTCTTTGAGGGGACATATCCGTACAGCTTTGCTCGTGGAGAGCTTTATAATTACGATCCGGTGACCAAAGATGCCAGAAGCTGTGGAACAACGGCAAGTCTGTGTGGAATCGAAAAAGGTGGATTTGAAGGAGATCTTGAGCAGGTGAAACAGGGAATCCAGAGAGTGCTGATGATGCATGCGGCATGTATGAGCATGGAAGGTTTTGTGATGCTTTCATCCGGAGATGAGATCGGTCAGGTCAATGATTACAATTATAAGAAAAACCCGGATACTGCTGCGGACAGTCGATATCTGCATCGAAGTCCGTTCCAGTGGGAGAATGCAGAGAAGAGAAAAAAACCAGGTACTGTACAGTATGCGATCTGGAATGGTTTGAAACAGATGGAAGAATTCAGACGTGAGGAAAATTGCTTTGGAGAGACTGCCGGTATCTCTACATGGGATACAGGAAATTCTTCAGTCTTCGCAATCAGAAGGACAGCAGGAAGAGAAGAACTGATCTGTCTGACTAATTTCTCGGAGTATGGGCAGAATGCATGGCTGAATTGTCTGGAAGGTGAATATGAAGATTTATTTACAGGAGAAAAACTGGAAATGAACTCGGTATGGATGAATCCTTATCAGTACAGATGGTGTGTGAAAAAATAGAAATCTGTTGAGAATAGAAAAATGTTGTCGCTTTGGCAGCAGAATGGAGAAGAAAATGAAAAAATATGATGTAGTAGCACTGGGAGAATTATTGATTGATTTTACAGAAAACGGAAAGAGTAATCAGGGAAATCCTCTTTTTGAGGCAAACCCGGGAGGAGCACCGTGTAATGTACTTGCGATGTTGACAAGGTTAGGACATAAGACAGCATTTATCGGAAAAGTAGGTGAAGATTTTTTCGGAGAGCAGTTAAGAGATGCAATTACAGAAGTTGGAATTGACGCATCCGGATTATGCACAGATAAAGAAATCCATACAACACTTGCTATGGTACATACTTATCCGGACGGAGACAGAGATTTTTCATTTTATCGTAATCCGGGAGCAGATATGATGCTGAACAAAGAAGAGATTTGTGAAGAACTTATCAAAGAAACAAAGATCTTCCATTTCGGAACATTGTCTATGACACATGAAGGAGTGCGCGAAGCAACAAAAGAAGCCATTCGTATTGCGGAAGAGTCCGGTGCGATTATTTCTTTTGACCCGAACTTACGTCCTCCACTTTGGAATTCACTGGATGAGGCAAAAGAGCAGGTGTTATACGGTCTCGGACATTGCCATATTCTGAAAATCTCTGACAATGAGATTCAGTGGCTGACAGGAGAAGAGGATTATACTGCAGGTGTAAACTGGATCAGAGAGAGATATCAGATTTCGCTGATTCTTGTATCTATGGGAAAAGAAGGAAGCCGTGCATACTATAACGGAAGCATCGTAGAGGTAAAACCGTTCCTTCAGAAAAATACAATTGAGACAACAGGAGCCGGAGATACATTCTGCGGTTGTGTATTACATTATATCTGTGAACATGGAATGGAAGACTTAAAGGAAGAAAACCTGAAAGATATGCTGACATTTGCAAATGCGGCAGCTTCTGTGATCACAACAAGAAAAGGTGCACTGCGCGTAATGCCTACAAGAGAGGAAATCCAGAATCTGTTGGATGAACGCATTGAAAAATAATGTGTAATAAAAAATAACATCTTTGTTAATGGGAAACATTGTTGAAGGTAGAAAACAATTAATTATTAATGAATCAAAATCTTAAATAGGGAGCATCCCAAAGTTTGTGTAAACCTCCAAACTGATGTAAGATAAAATTACTCAGTTTGGAGGTTATTTTTATGGCAAGAAGAAAAGACAGCTCACAAAAAGCAGCAATGAGAAAAATGATGCGTGATTATTTGAAGAATAATGATATCAGCATCAAAGATGGCACCGATGTAAACAGTATCATGCGTGACATGATGTCTGTTCTTCTGGAAGGTGCTTTGGATGAAGAACTGGATGAGGAATTAGGCTATTCCAAGTATGATTATCGAAACAAAGAAACAGATAACAGTCGAAATGGGCATTCCAGCAAAACCATGCACACAAGCTATGGAGATATGGATGTAGCTATCCCTAGAGATCGTAACGGTGAATATGAGCCTCAGTTAATCAAAAAATATCAGAATACTGTGTCTCAGGACATGGAAGAAAAAATCCTTTCCATGTATGCAAAGGGAATGACTACCGGAGATATCGAATCTCATATGCGGGAACTGTATGATATTGATATTTCTGACAGTACCATCAGCCGGATTACGGATAAAATCCTTCCAATTGTAAAAGAATGGCAGGAACGTCCGTTGGAAGAAGTGTATGCTGTCGTATTTATGGATGCTATCCACTATCATGTCCGAAGCGAAGGACGCATTGTAAAACGTGCAGTTTACATTGCTCTTGGCATCGATATGAACGGAAAAAAGGACGTTCTTGGTATGTATGTTGGAGAAAACGAAAGTGCCAAGTTCTGGCTCTCCATCATGAATGGACTAAAGAACCGCGGAGTTGAAGATATCCTGATAGCATGTGTGGATGGACTAAATGGATTTCCACAGGCAATTGAAGCTGTTTATCCAAAAACAGAAATCCAGCAGTGTATCATTCATCAGATCCGTAATTCAACGAAGTTTGTTTCCTACAAAGACATCAAAAAGCTGATGGCTGATCTGAAGCTTGTATATGCTGCTCCAACGGAGGAAACAGCATTAAATGAATTAGAATTATTCCAAGATAAATGGGATTCCAAGTATCCAAAGATTTATAAATCATGGCATGACAACTGGGCTACATTATCCACTTATTTCAAGTACCCGGAGGCAGTAAGGCGCCTGATTTATACCACCAATGCGATTGAAGGGTTCAACCGTCAGCTGCGGAAAGTAACCAAAAGCAAGACCGTTTTCCCGTCGGATGACAGCCTTTTAAAAATGCTGTATCTTGCGACTATGGATATCACTAAGAAATGGACAGGACACCGGCAGGACTGGGGGTAGATCCACTCCCAGCTTGAAATCTATTTTGAAGAGCGTCTGATTGGACGCAACCTGTAAAACCAGCTTGTTTTGGGCAGGTCTTATTGACATGCCCAAAAACTCCTGTATAATGCAGATATGGGCAGAATCCGGAAAATCGGCTCTGACCATTTGTAACTATTCACAAATCTTATATCAGTTTTTAGCGTTTACACAAAACTTGAAACGGTCTCGTTATTTTTTGATCAATAGGTATGTGGGCTAGCCGTCTATCGACAGTGCCCTTTTCTATAACCATAATATTACGCATCAATAAAAATGTCAAAAATTTTCTTCGCACAGGTTTTCTATATTTCCCCTGACTTAGAAGAACACATTTTTATAACGATTTATACCGCAAACGAGCGCCTCCTAAGCGTTAGTGGTGGGTGTTGTTCGATTTTCGCTAGAAATAGTTTGTTTGATGGGACTATCGCACTAAACATCTATTTAGTGCGATAGTCCCAGGCAACTCTTATGGAGAGGCGGCGTTGTTTACATCACTGGCAAAGAAGATAAAATGACAATGAGTGAAATGTGATACGACATGAAGAGTGACATAAAAGAGAGTTCTCCGGTATTTCTCATTTTCTTCATACTTTCGTATTTGGAAAGTGCGCCGACTTCAATCTGCTGTACGCCGGCATCTGCCAACATCTCCAGGATTGTAAGCTTGTCTTCGACACGGATAATCCTGTCAGCACTTTGAAATCCGTCTCGGGTTACGTCTTCGCAGATACAAACTTTTTCTGCCATCAGACCACTCACCTCCTTGTTGTTTTTCTTGTTCCCTTAAGGTATAATCATCATAATATGGATGAAAAAAATTATCAAATAGCCTGTTTTTATCCTGAATATAACTAATTAGTAATCCAGCCGAAGACATCTCTGTTTCATATCGGGCTGGCGACGCCGATGTCGTCTGCGCTGCAGCTGGTTTTGTGTGTGGGATTTATGATGTGGCTGAATAAGAAAAGAGGAGGTGCCAGTGGCACCTCCGATGATTAATTTTCTCCGAACAGAATCTTCAATTTTTTCAGGCAATGGAAGAATGCTGGAAGCAAAAACGCATCTGCAAAGATCCACGCAAGTGGGCTGGCGAAGCACGCCGGAAGGAACCCGAATACCGGAACCAGGCAGAAGCCGACGAGTGACCGTGCAGCCATCTCGCAGACTCCGGCCAGGATCGCAAACGTGGAAAATCCCATTCCCTGGATCGTGAAGCGGACGACGTTGACAAAGGTCAGCGGGATATAGAACATACTGTTTGCGGCCAGGAACGTGGCTACCCTGCCGATAATCTCGGTCTGCCCTGCGTCCATGAAGAGAAGCGCAATGTATTTGCCGCCGAAAAGCAGGACCACAAATGCGATCAGGGAATAGATGATCCCGATCAGACTTGCAGCTTTCAGTCCTTCTTTTACGCGGTCCAGCTTTTTGGCACCGACATTCTGGCCTGCGTAGGTTGCCATGGTACCGCCGAGTGCGTCAAACGGACAGCAGAAGAACATGCTGACTTTGCTTCCGGTGGAAACTGCTGCCACGGCCATGGAGCCAAGCGAGTTTACCGCGGTCTGGAGCACAACGCTTCCGATCGCCGTGATGGAATACTGGAGCCCCATCGGGATTCCCATGCCGCAGAGGACGCGGAGCATGTGGCTGTCCGGTCTCCATTCGTCCTGTTTCATATGCAGGATCGGATAATGCCGGATCATGTAGATCAGGCAAAGCACTGCGGAAATTCCCTGGGAGATGATGGTAGCCAGTGCCGGTCCGCGGACTCCCATGCCGAGCACAAGGATCGTAAAGAAATCCAGGGCGATGTTCATGAGGGAGGAAAGCAACAGGAAATAAACTGGTGTTTTGCTGTCTCCCAGGCTTCGGATGATGCCTGCGAGCATGTTGTAAAGATAGGTGACAGGAATTCCGAGGAAAATCACGAAAATGTAATCGTAAGCCCCCTGGATGATATCTTCTGGCGTGTTCATCCACTGCAAAATGTTCATGCAGAGGATACCGACGATGGTTGTCATGACTGCGGCGAAGACTGCGGACAGCCAGCCGGAGTTGGCTACGAATTTCCGCATCCCGTTATAGTCTCCGGCACCGAATTTTTGGGCTACCGGGATTGCAAAGCCATTGCATGCGCCGGTGCAGAAGCCGATGATCATAAAGTTAATGGAGCTCGTTGAGCCGACCGCTGCCAGGGCTGATATGCCCAGACATTTACCGACAATGATGGTGTCGACCATGTTGTAAAACTGCTGGAAAAGGAACCCGAAGAGCATCGGGATCGCAAAGCTTAAGATCAGCTTCATCGGGGAACCGACGGTCAGGTCCTTGATGTCATTCTTTTGCATAATATCTCCTTGTGTATATTCGTGCGGAAAGTTTCCTGTGATTTATGAGGAATCTCAAATCGGATGTATTATAAAACAAGGCAAAAGAAAAGTACATAGGGTAATTGCAAAAAAATCGGATGTCAGGTAAGCCATGAATCGTGAGCGGTTTGCGCAACGAGCGAACAGTAACGAAACCGGAACATAAAATGAGGTTGCATTTGTGTAAAGAGAACAGCTATAATGATTACACTATAAATTAAGAAAAGAAGTGACACTATGTTTTTTATGATGGGAATTACCGATGGAAGAAAGCAGCTTGATTTTACGCAGACCGTCATCTGCAGTGTATGCGGCAAGTATGGGCGGTACCAGGTCTTTATGACGTATACGGTGTTGTCGTTATTTTTTATCCCATGCTTGAAGTGGAACCGGCACTATTATGTGCAGATGAGCTGCTGCAATACGCTGTATGAGCTTGATCCGGAAATCGGAAAGGCGATTGCGCGTGGGGAACAGGTGGAGATTCTGCCGCAGCATTTGACGATGGTGCAGCAGGGAACCAGTGGATATGGACACCGGCATTGCGATCATTGCGGTTATGAGACAACAGAAGATTTTGAGTATTGCCCGAAGTGCGGGAACCGGTTTTAGAAAAATATGGGCGTCAGATCCGAAAAAGTGGATCTGACGTCTTTTTTGATTGTGAAGCATCCCAAAGCAATTGTTAATGAGTTAATGACAGTAGTTACAGGTCAGCCTATTTCTCAAATTCACCGATCCTACAGCAGCTTCAAAATCTCATCCCGGTCAATCAGGATGCTGCTGATTCCCTCTCCGGAGAGAATCTCTTCGGCCAGGTCCTGCTTACTCTTATGAAGATTCTGGATCTGCTCTTCGATGGTGTGTTCCGCGATCAGTTCGTAAACGGTTACGGTGTTTTCCTGGCCGATGCGGTGCGCACGGTCGGTTGCCTGGTTCTGGGCTGCCACCGTTCCACCACGGATCGTAGTGGATGACGATGTCAGCAGCAGTCAGGTTCAGGCCGGTTCCGCCGGCTTTTAAGGAGATGCAGAATACCGGGACATCGTTTGTGGCGAAGCTTTCAACTAACTGCATGGGCTGGATTGCCAGACGCTCTGGGTGGATGGAAGCTATATTGGACTACTGGATCAGCAGATGAGCTTCTTAAAACCGGTATACGTGGGAGATACGATTTATCTCACGATGACTCCGACTGCAAAGCGTTTATCAAGAAAACCAGGACGTGGAATTATAACATATCGTATTTCTGTCTTTAATCAGAAGGAAGAAATGGTTATGGATGGAACCTGGGTTATTTTGATGGCGACTGACCGTGAACATATGGAATAAGGAGAAGATACTTATGGCGATGAAAGATTATGTATTTCCTGGGAAAACCTATGATGAATGGAATGTAGGAGACGAATTTATCACTGGAGCACGAACGATTACAGAAGCAGATATTGTAAATTTTGCAGGTTTATCTGGTGATTGGAGCGCTACCCATACCAATGATGTTTACGGAAAGAGTACGATTTATGGTTCAAGAATTGCATATGGAAATGTAACATTTATTGTTAGTACAGGTTTGCTGGCACAGACGAGAATGTTTGAAGGTACGGCAACAGCGCTGCTTGATATGAAAATCAGTTATCAGGAGCCGGTAAGATTTGAGGATCTATTTACTGCAAGTTAGTCGTAGAGGAAAAACGTCCAAGTAAAACGCCTGGTAGAGGCGTGGTTACGTTCCGTGTATATGTTTATAACCAGAGTGATGAACAGGTAGCAGAGGAACGTCTTGTTTTTCTGATTTCTTCTGAAAAAGCAAGTTTGTAAAAAATCAATTTTTGAGCTTCGCTGTCTGAGAATCTTTCATCAGGCAGCGGAGTTCATTTTATATGGAGAATATCATATGGAATTGATAGAAAAAACGATTGGGCAGTATTTGGAGGAAGAGGCAAGAAATAAAGAAAATCATATGGCAATAGAAGAGAACGCATGGAGCTGCACCTATGCACAGTTAAATCAGATTGCTGAGACACTTGCGTTTGAGATGGAAAGTTTGGATATAAAAAGGGGAACGCATGTAGGAATCTGGAGCGAAAACAGTGCGGCCTGGGTATTTGTTTTTTTGGCTTTAATGAAGAGAGGGGCCATTCCGGTACTTTTGAATACCTGTTACAAAGTGGAAGAGATTCGGAAAGTTCTGGACTATTCAGATGTGGAGATCTTATATTATGGGACTGGCTACAAGGATTGTGTCTATGCAGACATGATTGCAGATTTGCATAAAAAATTACCAAGAATTAGATATTTTATTTCAATGAATAAAATGAATGACAGAGCGTGGATAGAAAACCATGAATTAGGGAGCTGCAGTTCGTTTTCAGCAATGAGGGAATTGGTGAATCCGGGGGACACAGCATGCATTATCTTTACGTCTGGAACAACCAGTATGCCGAAAGGTGTCATGCTAAGTCACTATAGTATTGTGAATAATGCGAGGGCCGTGGCCATGGCTATGCACTGGAATGCAACAGATAAAATGTGTATTACGGTACCATTGTTTCATTGCTTTGGAATTACTGCTGGAATTGTTGCTTGTCTGGTCAGCGGTATGTGTATGCATATTATTCCGTATTTTCATACGCTTCACGTGTGGGAGGCTATAGAAAACAATCATTGCAGTGTGTTAAATGGAGTGCCGAGCATGTTTTTGGCACTGATCCGCAAGCAGGAAAATTGATATAAAACAGTTAAAAAAGCTTGTGCAGGAACGGATTTGCATGGGAAAAAAGTAAATATTAGGCAGGAAATATGCAGTGGGGATATTTCCTGCCATTTTTTTGTTGCCATACATCTGAAATGAGTTGTCAGTGCAAAATCTCTTTTCATTTATTGCCCAGCCAGCCCACGGATCTTTTCAATCCCCAGCAGATGCCGGTTCACAAAGGAGATCATTGGCCCGATAAGGATGGCAGATACAATGGTGCCAAGTCCGACGCCGTTTAAGCGCTGGAAGAAAAGGAATGACAGTACGATCGCAATGATGATCAACGTAACATCAAACCGGATCTTGACCTTACCGAATTCGATGCCGGATACGCGGGAGATTGCATGGACAATGCCCTCACCCGGAACCTTGATGACATCAGGAGCGACTTCTACGCTGATCCCGATGGCAAGGATCGCGCAGCCAATCAGTAGGCTTAAGATGCGCAGTGGCAGTGTCTGCGGGTTCAGCCATGCCAGCACGAGCATGCTGATATCAATAAAGAAGCTGAACAGAATGTTGGCCAGAACCTGCAGAAACTGGATCGGGTGAAAATCCTTTTTCAGGATCGCGATCTGCATGACAATGAAGATCATATTAAACAGGAACGTGGTCTGCCCGAAGGTCAGCATGGTGAATTTTAGGCTTAAAACATAAGGAATACTGGAAATCTGGGAGGTGCCCAGGGCGCTTTTGGTGATGAAGGCAACGCCAAAAGAGTTGATGATCAGCCCCAGAATAAAGAAAAAATAGCGTTTGGCAAGTGTTGGCATGGAAAAAGTCCTCCTTTGTAAATTTTTTTGCAGGTTTTTGATAAATTTTGTTTATTGCTGTTACGTTATTATTAAGGATACTACGATTTTATACTTGAAACAATGAACGCATTTACTTTTTTGTGTGGTGGTGTTACTATTTATATTAGGGAATTCTACGTTTTTGGGGGGAGAATTTGGGTTGTGCATGAGTGAACAGCAATGAAGATAGATTTGGCAGCAGATTCTGCCAGACGCATATGCACAACCAAAAATACGGCTAAGGGGGAAGGAGCATGGCATTGTATACCAAGCATACAGAAAAATTGTATAAAGCAGCCTTATGGGCTGGAAATATCGTGCTCATGCTCGTTGCAGTCGCTGTCTCCCTGATCTATGCGTATCATGTCCGCACTTCGCAGATCGAAGTAAAACAGGCGGATTTTATTTCCACGGTAGAATCCATGAAATCCGTTTCCCAGAATTATCTGGACAGTGAGCGGGGCTATGTGGAAAACTGGGCATTCTACATCAACGACCGGCAGATGACGCGGGAAGAGGCATTGGACTTTTTGCGGTCTATCAACACCAATCCGGGGCGGTATGTTCATATTGTAGATATGGAAAATTTTGATGCCTGGTCGGCAAGCTATCCGGCTGGTCATGATGAGATCGATACTTATCACAGATTCCAGGGCGAGTTAAAGGACTGGGAGCAGCTCATGCTGGATGCCATGTGGGAGATGTACAATGGCACAGCGCCGAAGTTTACGGTGGTCGGGCGGTATCAGCTGGATGAAACGGTTTCACCGGCAGTCAGTGTCGGGGCACGGATCACGCTGCAGACGGAAGATGGGACGAAAGATTTTCTGCTGCTGCGGGCCATTCCGACAAATGTACTGCAAAAGACCTGGGTATTTCCGGCAGAATACCAGTCTGCCGAGGTCGGGATCATGACAACAAAAGGCGGTTATGTGATTCAGTCTCCATCCATGAAATCAATTTCGTTTCCGGAATATATTCGGGGCTATAATTTCCAGGATGATTACAACAAGGTGGACAGTTTCCAAAAAGAACTGGAAAGCACCGATCATGGTGTACTCTGCTATAAAAATTTCAGGAATGAGGACTGTCTGTGGTATTATTCGTCCTTTGGTGGCAATTCCAATCTGGATATCCTTGGTGTGATCCGGTTGGATGAGCTGCAGCCGGAGAATGGCACCTGGCTGATCGTAGTCCTGATCTGTGGAACGCTGGCGGCACTGGTGCTTCTGGACGGACTTTATCTGCGTCAGGTAAACCAGCGTCTTCGCAGGACTGCAAAGCTGGCGCAGGAGGCCAGTGAGGCAAAGACTCAGTTTCTTTCTTCCATGTCCCACGATATCCGGACTCCGATGAATGCGGTACTTGGCATGATGTCGATCGCGAAAAGCCATGTGCAGGATCCGGAGTATGTGACGCAGTGTCTGGATAAAGCGATGACATCTGGAAAACGCCTGCTGACCCTGATCAACGATGTCCTTGATATCTCAAAGATCGAGAGCGGTCAGTTTGTGCTGACTCCTTCGGAGGTCTTGGTGGAGAAATTTTTTAAAGAGCTGGACGATATGCTGGCGCTGCAGATCCGGGAGAAAAATCTGCATTTTACCATTCAGAAAGATGCGCTGCCGCATCCGGTTGTTCTGGCCGATCCAATCCGGCTTAATCAGATATATATGAACCTTCTGTCAAATGCTGTGAAATATACCCCGGATGGCGGCAGCATTACCATGCGTTTTGGGGAAGAGCCGGCAGAGGCGGATAAGAAGCTGACTTGCCTGGTCTTTTGTGTATCCGATACGGGAATCGGCATGACACCGGAATATCAGGACCGGATGTATCAGTCTTTTTCGCGTGAGATCAATACCCAGGTAAACCGGACTTTGGGATCTGGTCTGGGACTGGCGATTGTGCGTCAGATGGTTGATCTGATGGGCGGTACGATCACCTGCGAGAGTGAGGTTGAGAAGGGAACGACCTTTACGGTTCGACTGAATCTGCCAATTGTAGATCAGCAGCCTGTGACAAAGCAGGAGGGACATCTGGAAGATGATGATGTAAGAGGTCTTCATCTGCTGGTTGCAGAGGACAACGAGTTAAACTGGGAAGTGATTGAGATACTTTTGGAAGAATTCGGGGTTACCTGTGAGCGGGTGGAAAACGGAAGGCTCTGTATCGAGCAGCTTTTGGCAAATCCTGCAGGAACGTATGATGCAGTTCTGATGGACGTACAGATGCCGGAAATGAATGGTCTGGAGGCCAGCCAGCGGATCCGGAACTTAGACGAGGCCGCCCTTCGGAATATTCCGGTGATCGCCATGACGGCAGATGCCTTTGCGGAGGATGTACAGGCCTGCATCTCCAGTGGAATGAATGGCCATATGGCAAAGCCGATCGATACTATCGTGCTTTTGAATTATCTGAAAAAGATAAAAAATAAAATGTTTTAATGGGAGAGTTACGATATGAAAAGTTTTACACACGGTATGGTGACTGCGGCACTGGCAGCATCATTGCTGTTGTCTGGATGTTCGGCAAAGAAAGAACCGGAAACGGGATTTACACCGAGAATGGATAAGGATGCAAAAATCCAGCTGGATATGATTGGTTATTTTGGGAATTTTGAGGCGTTGGATCAGGTCATGAGCGATTTTAACCGCTTTTATCCGAATATCACGTATACCTACCAGCAGGTAGGCGGGAGTAATGAGGTAGCATATTTGCAGGCAAATCCCAACGTTGATGTTATTATGACTTCAAGTGAATTATTAACTCCAAAGGATAGTGCACTTGCAAAATATTGCGTGAATCTGTCGGAGGCAGATGTTGATTTCAGTGCAATAGACCCGCAGATGCTTTCTGCATCCTGTATTGACGGCAGGCAGCTTGCCATTCCCATGGGACAAAATATTTACGGGATGATCGTGAATACATCCCTTCTGGAAAAAGAAGGTCTGGCACTTCCCAAAAACAGAGAGGAATTTCTGGATGTGCTTTCTGCGTTAAAGGAAAAAGGATACAATCCTGTTCAGGGACCAACTGCAAAGGTGTATGCGGAGCTGGTGGCAAATCAGATCTTTTCTGGTCTCTGTGACGGGCAGCCACTGAATAAGGCATTGCAGGAGGGAGACCGGGCAGCAGCCGAAGCGGCTGTTATGCCAGCCGTGGAGCTTGTGGATGAAATTCTTGCGGGCGGTTATACAGATCCTGCGGTCAATGACAGTTACCCGAAGGATAATTATGACCAGGCAATCCTCCGTTTCCTGGAGGGGGATGTGCCATTCTGGGTATGCAATACCGAAAAGGTCGGTGGAATGAAAAAACGGGAATCCAAATCCGAAGCATTCCAGAAGGAACCTTTTTCTTACACGTTTATTTACCCGCCGACCGGAGAGAACGGGGCATACGTTTACCGTGAACCGTGGTGTGGATTTGCGGTGAACAAGGACGGCAGCCATTTGGATTATGCAATGGAGTTCATTCGTTTCCTTTCCACGGAGGAGGAAATCAACAAGATGGCAAACATCAAAGGAGTTCCGTCTGTGGCAAAGAACAGCAGCATCACTGAGAATTATAAACAGGTCCTGGATGCAGAGTTCATTAAGGATGGCAGTGTAAACCTGGGCGAGGTTACGCCGAATATCGTCGAGGCGTGGTATTCCTGTATGACAGGATATGCGGCAGGGGAGTATGTTTCTGCAAAGGATGCGGTAACCGAATTTCTGGATGTATGTGACCGGGATATGGGGCAGGAGTAAAAATACGGAAAAAGCCCTTTGACTTTTTGAAAAACAGGCAATATAATAGGTGGCGAACGAGTAGCAATAACTGCGTAAATCCAGTTTTTGCTGCTCGTTCTTTTTATTTATGGAAAAAGAAAGGAACAGGAGGATTTGACGAAATGTCAGAAGGTAACAAAATGAAAGAAATGCCAGTGAATAAGCTCATGATCCAGATGGGAATCCCTATGATCTTATCCATGGCACTGCAGGCTGTCTACAACATCGTGGACAGTGCGTTCGTCGGCAATATGAAAACAGGAAGCGAATCGGCATTGAATGCCCTGACGCTGGTATTCCCGGTGCAGATGCTTATGGTTGCGATCGGAGTCGGAACAGGCGTTGGAACCAATGCGCTTCTTGCAAGGACACTGGGACAGGGAAACAGCAAAAAGGCAGCAAAGGTCGCAGGCAACAGTCTGTTTCTTGGCGTGATCATTTATGCAGTCTGTCTTTTGTTTGGATTGTTTGGTGTGGGTGCCTATATCTCTTCCCAGACAGTAGACCCGGAGGTCCTTTCCATGGGAATCAGCTATCTGCGGATTTGCTGTGTAGTCTCATTCGGAATCATCTTCTTTTCCCTGTTTGAAAAACTGCTTCAGGCAACCGGACGCTCTCTTTATTCTACCATCGGTCAGGTCGTTGGTGCAGTTGTCAATATCATTCTGGATCCGATCATGATCTACGGTCTTGGACCGGTACCGGAAATGGGGGTAAGAGGTGCTGCTTATGCAACAGTCATTGGCCAGGTGGTTTCTGCGGTACTTCTGCTCATCTTCCATCTCAGACGGGATCATGAGTTTGAGCATGATATAAAGTATATGAAGCCGGATATGCGGATCATCGCAGAGATTTATTCCATCGGACTTCCGGCGATCATTGCGCAGGCGCTGATGTCCATTATGGTATATGCTATGAACCTGATCTTAAAATTCAGTCCGTCTGCGCAGACGGCATACGGCCTGTTTTATAAGGTGCAGCAGTTTGTATTGTTCCTGGCATTCGGACTTCGCGATGCCATTACGCCGATCATTGCATTTGGTTACGGAATGCGCAGCAAAAAGAGAATCAGCGATGGCATCAAGTATGGTCTTTTGTATACCCTTGTGCTGATGATCTTTGGTGTAGCGATCACTGAATTTTTCCCAGGCGCATTTGCAACGTTATTTAACGCCGGACAGTCCAGAGAATCCTTTATCGGTGCGATGCGGATCATTTCCATCAGTTTCATTTTCGCGGGAATGAATGTGGCGTATCAGGGCATTTACCAGGCACTGGACGGCGGTATAGAGTCTCTGGTGATTTCCCTTTTAAGACAGCTCATCATTATTCTGCCGCTTGCGGGAATCTTCTCTGTATTTGTGCGGAACGGCCAGGCAGGAGTCTCTTTGATCTGGTGGGCATTCCCGATCACAGAGCTTGTGTCCTGCGTGGTGGGATATGTATTTTTACAGCGGATACGGAAAACGAAGGTTGGTAAATTAGCATAAAGGAGGAAATACTATGGCAAAACGAATCATTACGATCAGCAGGGAATTTGGCAGCGGCGGTCGTTTTATCGGCGAAGAAGTGGCGAAGAAACTGGGAATCGCATACTATGATAAGGATATTATCGGCAAGATTGCGGAGCATGCCGGATTATCCCCGGAATATGTTCTGGAAAGCAGCGAATTATCCCCAAGAAAAGGCCTGTTTGCGTATGCGTTTAGCGGGCGTGACGCAACCGGGAAATCCATGGGGGATATTGTTTATGAGGCACAGAGGAAGGTGATTTTAGATATTGCAGAGAAAGAATCCTGTGTCATCATTGGCCGGAATGCGGACTTTATATTAAAGGGCCGGAGTGATGTATTGAATGTTTTTATTCATGGAAATATGCCGGAGAAAACAGAGCGGATCAGCCGTCTGTACCATGTGACAGAGGCGGAAGCTGTGAAGATGATGGAAGATATCGATAAGCGGCGCCGGACAAATTACAACTTTTATACCGAGCAGAAATGGGGAATGGCAAGCAATTATGCGCTGGCATTGAACAGTTCAGAGCTTGGATATGAGCACTGCGAAAGCATGATCATAGAGTGTGCAAAGTGACAAGTGCAAAGAACAGGACCGTAAAGGGGGCTTTTACGGTCTTGTTTTAACGATGATAATATTAGCTGTTTACCACACAATCTGCAGAATAATCTGAAGCGCGTAGCATGCAAAAGCCAGCAATACAGTTGGTACAATAAATTTTAATCCTTTCACAAACTCATCACAGCGGCGGTGAAGTTTCACCAGATTTCCATTCACGGTTTCCCGGTACAATGCGATCAGGCGAAGCCTTGCCGCCTCTTCTTCCATTTCTTCGAAATGTTCTTTCCGCATGATATCCGGGTCCATTCGGGTAATCTGCTCGGGCTGCAACAGACGCATGAAAAATACCAGGACAAAAGCATATGCACCCATCACGCCAATGCAGGTTAAAATATATAATACAGAGACAAAAAGCTGCAGTCCATCCTGAGGCTTTTCCAGTTGGGAAAGTCCATTAAACAAGCCAATAATAAATACAAAAAAGAATCCGCAGAATGTAATGGTGATATAGACTTTATTATCCAGTTTGTTGCTGCGGTCAAACTGGTTTTCATATTCGGTAGTCAGGCTGGTTAATTCCAGTTGGCTTCCGGTTGCAGGATTTTGAGTTGTCGTGTTTGGCATATGTTAGTCATCTCCATTCTTGAAATTTTTCTTGATTTTTCATATAGAGGTATTTATAATAACTATAAAAGAAAGCAGCCACTCCTGTCATGAGTGCTTTCCTTTTTTAGTATATCATGCGAACATTTGTTTCACAATCATATTATAAACAATATTGGCTAACAATGAACGAGGGGCGAAAGCTCCTGCAGCCGCCATGCATGGTGGCTGCAGGAACTTTCGCCCCTTTGATACTTACTGTGTGATATTGTTTATTCAGCCAATAGCTTCGCAGTAACCTCATCAAGGTGTTCGCGAATCGCGATATGCTGCGGGCAGACTGCTTCGCACTTACCGCATTTGATGCACTGGTCAGCGCGTTTGCGGCCGTGACTGTCTACCAGCCAGTTCTCCTGGTGCAGGGCACTTGCCTTATCGCCGTAGAGAGTTAAGTAGTTCATGGCGGTAAAGGAACCGGAGATACCGATTTCCATCGGGCATACCTTTGCGCAGTAATTGCAGGTGGTACACGGGATCAACGGGATGCGGTTTAATTCCTCTTGTGCTTTCTTAAGAGTTTCTTTCTGTGCATCGGTAAGACCGGTAAAGTCTTTCATGTAGGATAAGTTATCCTGCATCTGTGCGATGTTGCTCATGCCAGAAAGTACGGTGATAACGTCGTCCAGACTTGCAGCAAAGCGGATTGCCCAGGATGCAACGGAAGAATCCGGTTCTGCATTTTTTAAGATCTTGGCAACGGATTCCGGCGGGGTAGCCAGCATGCCGCCCTTGACCGGCTCCATGATGATGACTGGCTTGCCATGCTTTCTTGCTACTTCATAGCAGGCTCTGGACTGGATGGCCGGGTTCTCCCAGTCAGCATAGTTGATCTGCAGCTGTACGAACTCCATTTCCGGATGTGCAGTTAAGATTGCCTCCAGCTCTTCCGGGGTAGAGTGGAAGGAAAAACCAAGATGTTTGATGAGGCCTTCCTGCTTCTTTTCCTGCAGCCAGTTCCACAGATCAAAACGGTCGAAGAACTCTGTGCGGCTTTCTCCGAGGTTGTGGAGCAGGTAAAAATCAAAATAGCCTGCTCCGGTCTGCTTTAAAGAGGTTTCGAACTGTGCGTGAGCCTCCTCTTTTGTCTTGCAGTTGATCCATGCGGCATTCTTGGTAGCGAGCTGGAAGCTTTCACGCGGATAGCGCTCTACCAGAGCCTGGCGGATGGCATCCTCAGAGCCTGCGTAAGCCCATGCGGTATCGAAATAGGTAAATCCGGCATCCATAAACATGTCTACCATCTGTTTTGTCTGTTCTACGTCAATCGTTTTTTCGTCTAATTTCGGCAGGCGCATCAGGCCAAAGCCGAGTTTCTTAATATCACGACCCAGATCACTCATGTTCTCATCCTCCTTAGGGTGCTGTTAATGATAATCAATTATATTTTACAACCCGAAGTTGACTTTACGTCAAGGATTTTTTGATAATCTGTCTTCAATATCACCTTTTCAAGTTGCAAGCTGGATAAATAATTCAGATGTTTCTGAACTCCTGTTGGTTTTGTGGCAGCCTAGATAAACGATTTGGGAAACTGGCAGCGGCAGCGCCTGATAATCCACACTTTTGCAGGCACGACACCATGCATGGGTGAGATATACCCCCTCGTTTTGTGCAACGAGGTCTAAAATTGTGGATAAGTTGGCCGCTGACCGGATTTTTGGTGCAAAACCAAGTTTATTGAAAAAGTGGTAGAGATTCTGGATTTTCCAGGTAGATACATCGTGTTCTGGTAATAAAAAGGATGAGTCCTGGAAACAGGAAATATCTGTCGACTCTGGGCAGGATGCGGCATAAAGGAGCACCTGGGAAATTTCAGCAAATGGCTGTATAGACAGCGGATTTTCATCGGTAAAAAGTTTCCCGCTATCAGAAAACCGGCTCCAGACTGGTGGCGCTGCGGTCAGAATTAGATCGCAGCGTCCCTGCTCCAGTATTTCTGGTAGTTCTGATTCTGGATAACAGGTAAACTCCAGATGTACTGGTGTGAATATAGAAGCTGCAGCATCAAGAAAACGGGTACGAAAATGAGACGGATCGACATCATCCGGATAAGCAATCCGAATGATGCTGATTCCGTCTTTTTTCTGCGCGTTCAGCTTATTTTTTAACAGATCAAGCTGAAAACGACACTGCTGAAAGTAGTCGTGATAAGCCTGGCCAGCCGGGGTCAGGGAAAGTGTGCGGCCGGAGCGGGTAAAAAGGCTACAGCCAAGTTCTTCTTCTAACTGCTGGATCTGTTTGCTGATCGCGGGCTGACTCACCGAAAGAACCTGGGCGGCTTCCGTGAAGCTGCCGTGTTTTACGATGGTGAGGAAGTATTGTATTTCCAGACTGTTCATGATTTCTCCTTTGCAGATGGCAGATTAGCCGTTTTCGTGCTTGCGCTGGTGCGGATGTTGGTGCTGCTGCAGATTTGTTACTTCTTTTCTATATAATTCCGTATAGTCTCTTCTGATGCGTTGACGGTTCCCTGCACCATCTCTCCCTTGCCGCCGCCTTTTCCTCCAAGTGTTTCATGGAAGGTCTTAGAGAAGGCCTTCAAGTCTACGGATTCGCTTCCGAGAATATAGCGGTAACCGTCTTCGTCATTTCCCAAAAAGATGCTGCAGATGCCCTGGCATTTGCTTTTTCCCTCGTCTACAAACCGGCGAGCCACGTTTTTGTCCACATCTTTTTCAAAAACGAGATAGTTTTCCATATGCTCTGGGAGATTTTCCAGAATCTGCTCCATGGCACGGCTCTGCGTCTGGATCAGTTTTTCTTTCCAGGATTTTGCTTCGTCCTGAAGCCGTTTTACGGCCTGGGCGCTTTCTTCGGGCTTTGCGGACAGCATGCGGGAGATTTCGCGGATGTTACTTTCTTTCATGCGGTAATCTTTTAAGGCGCGGAAGCCGCATACCATGGTCACACGGGTGCCGCCTTTGTATTTGATTGCGTCGATCAGGCGGATGATTCCAATCTCTCCGGTGCGCTTTACATGCGGTGCGCAGCAGGCGCAGACATCGTAGCCAGGAATTTCAACAATACGTACCTGACCGGTCAGCTCTTTTTTGCTGCGGTACTCCAGCTGGTCCAGTTCTTCTCTGGACGGGTAGGTGACCAGAATCGGAAGATTTTTTACAACGGCTTCGTTTGCTTCCAGCTCGACGTTCTGTAATTCTTCTTCGGTGAATGTCCCGTTAAAGTCCATAGTGACCAGTTCCTGTCCGAGATGGAAACCTACGTTGTCATATCCGAATGTACGGTGCACGATACCGGAGACGATGTGCTCTCCGGTGTGCTGCTGCATTTGGGAGAAGCGCTCGGGGTAGTCGATGCGACCTTCCACTTCGGTTCCCGCATCCAGTGGCTGATCGGTATAGTGGATGATCTGCCCCTCCTTTTCCTGAACATCCAGTACCTTTGCGGTTCCTAAAATTCCGGTGTCGGCGTACTGGCCGCCGCCTTCCGGGAAAAATACGGTCTGGTCAAGAATGACCTCGTAGCAGTTCTTTTTTTCGTTTCTTTCGCAGGAGATTACGGTTGCGAGGCAGCTGTCCTGGTGGCTGTCTTTATAATATAATTTGGTTGTTTCCATAGTCGGTGTTACCGGTCCTTTCTTTGCTGTCATGGTATCTTTCTCATCTTAGAAAATGTTTTTGTCATTTCTTTTGGTTTGGGGATGGTTCGTCTGTATCTGTTTTTAATGCAAACTGGTTTTTCCAGAAATCCAGCAGTCCTTCTTTTTTCATTTTACTAAGCTCTGCCGACAGGGCGCTGCGGTCGACCTCCAGGTAATCTGCAAGCTGCTGGCGGTTGAAGGGAATGGAAAAATTCCGGCTTCCTTCCCTGGCTGCCTGGGCGGAAAAATAGGAGATCAGGCGTCCGCGGATCGATTTTGGAGATGTATGCATGATGCGTTCGGACAATCCGAGATTTTTTCTTGCGGATGCCATGAGCAGATTCCGGATCAGCTGGCTGTGGTGGCTGCAGGTGGTCTGACAGGTGGTCAGTACCCGCCCGATGTCCAGAAACAGAATGTCGGAGTCCTGGTCCGCGACGACATTGACCATGAGCGGTTCGCCGGGAACACAGGCGTAGGTTTCCGCAAAGATCTGTCCCGGTCCGGCATGACCGAAGATACTCCGGTTCCCCAAAAGGTCATCCCGTTCGATGGTCACGCTGCCGGAGAGGACGATTCCGAGGTCCTTCACCAGATCGCCCATATATAAAATGATTTCGCCCTTCTGGAAATGTTTTTCCCTTGCGTAAAAACATTTCATCATTTCGTTTACCTGTTCTGGGGTGCTGCCGCGAAACAGGATGGTCTGTGCGAGGAACTGATTATCCATGGCATTTCCTTTCTTCTCGAAAATGTTGTTTTAACAACATCTTTATGAGACTCATTATAGTATAATCTGCCTGTACAAGCAAGAAAACAACAAAAAGAATATTCACATATCGATTTTTTATTAGGAGGAAGAGAACATGGTTCGAAGAGTGATTCATATTGACCAGGAGAAATGCAACGGCTGCGGTATCTGTGCCAATGCCTGCCACGAGGGAGCAATCGGGATTGTAGATGGAAAGGCACAGCTTTTGCGCGATGATTACTGCGATGGACTTGGCGACTGTCTGCCGACCTGCCCGACCGGAGCGATCACTTTTGTAGAGCGGGAGGCGGCTGTCTACGATGAAGCTGCCGTGAAAGCGCATATGGAACGCCGCAAGCAGGAGCAGGCTGCCACTCAGGCATCAGACACACACAGCAGCGCTGTTCAGGAAGCATCTGCATCTACCGGTTGTCCGGGAAGCCGCGCACGTCAGATCGTTCATGAGGAGACTCCGGCATTTACCGGATGTCCGGGAAGCCGCGCGCGTCAGATCGTGCATGCGGAAACCCCGGCATTCACCGGTTGTCCGGGAAGCCGTTCGCAGCAGATCGACCACGCGGAGGAAGCAGCAGAGGCAGCGCAGAATGAGGCAGCAGCACCATGTTCCATGCAGTCCCAGCTGACAAACTGGCCGGTACAGATCAAGCTGGCGCCGGTGCGTGCACCTTACTTTAATCATGCACGCCTGCTCATTGCAGCTGACTGTACCGCTTATGCGTATGCAAATTTTCACCAGGAATTCTTAAAAGGCAAGGTGGCTCTGATCGGCTGTCCGAAGCTGGATGATGTGGATTACAGTGAAAAACTGACCGAGATCATCCGCAGCAACGATATCCAGAGTGTTACCATTGTCCGCATGGAGGTTCCTTGCTGCGGCGGTCTGCAGCATGCAGCTATGACGGCGCTGCAGAACAGCGGAAAGTTCATTCCGTGGCAGGTTGTTACGATTTCTATCGACGGAAAGATTTTGGACCAGGCATTCTAAGCAAGATCGGAAGAGCA
>OGWS01000903.1_pt1 | contig 27364 bp, 21 predicted proteins | sample 1576111 | NCBI WGS metagenome assembly OGWS01 (sample SAMEA3541534, study PRJEB24748) | human gut metagenome | biome: human gut; feature: human-associated habitat; material: faeces | place: China | collected 2012
TGTTACTTACAGCCACATTGCCGACAAGTAATGTAAAAGCAGCATCAGGAACAGCATCTTTGGATTCCTTAGGAAAGTTTGGAACAGTCAACGTGGGTTCAAAAAGTGAAAGTGGCATATGGCTACAGACACTTGTAAATGAAAAGCCGGTTTTTTGTATGGATTTGGGATTGGCATGTCATACCGGATATACCTATATTTCAAAGACAAAGACAATTAGCAGTGACAGTTCGAATAAGAAAGATGCTTTGGAAGCTAAAATTGGATATTGGTATGCCATAAGCAAGAATAAAAGTAATAAGGCTTGGGTATATGCACAGTGTCTTATATGGGCTGTTGAAGAAGGAATTACAAGCGAAAGTGGGTTAAAGGACATAATAAGTCAGGTAAAGAAAAACACCGGTTATTATTCGAATGATACCATATATTCAGATATCTTTAATCCTGGAAAGACGGTAGCATGTGAGGTGGATATTTGGGAATATTCAGGAAGTACAAAAAAGAATCAGGTTCAGAGGTTATTACAGATAAATTCAACAGAAACAGAATATAATTTTTATCCGTTAAAATCCAGTGACTATTATCGTCAGAGAATAACTTTACAGAAGCAGGATGAAGATGGCAAGGCATTGCCACAGGTTACATTTAGATTTACAGCAAAGAATATTAAAGAATTATATTCTTATCAGTACAATGGTTGGGGAGATTCTGTAAAAGAAGACGTAGATGATGATGCCACAACATTTACACAGGATGTTAAGACAGATTCAAATGGTAAGATTATCTTTAGATTTACGTATCAGTTAAATTCAAAGAAGTATTACTATGTAAGGGATACTGAACTAAAGGAAATGACAAATGATGAGAAGAAAGAGGTAAAAGATACTTTAGATGACAAAGGATATTCATATGCATCAGATTTGTCGAAAGCAGGAGCAGAAAAGTTAATAAAGAATGACATCAATGATCAGATGGATGATATCTCAAACAATTACGTAATTGAAGAAATCTCATCAGGTAACAACAACATTCTTACATCGTTTGTTGTTGATGCAGGTTTAAATAAGATTACCAGTCAGTCATCAAACAAGGTTACAGTAACACTTACAAAGTCTGATTCATGGAAGAAGAACAGTGATGGAAAGTGGCCCGAGACTGCAGAAGAGTCATACAGTAATTACAAGCTTGCATACAAGCCTGTTCTTAAGGACAAATACAAGAAAGTAAAAATGACTGTGTGGAAAAAGGATTCTGAAACAGGCAGTACACCACAGGGAGATGCAACATTGGAAGGCGCAGTGTATGGAGTATATTCAGATGTAGCATGCACAAAACTTGTAAAGTTATACAAGACCAATGCCAAGGGGACATTTGAAACAGACTATTACAGATGTGGTGTAAACATGTACTTAAAGGAAATTACACCGCCTGAAGGCTACCTTAAAAATGACAAGGTATACACAATCACAAAGGATGGTCAGCAGTTTACCAACGAATACAATTCGGCAGAAACACAGGTTGATGACGACATGGTAAAAGGTGACGTATCAATTATTAAGGGAATGGGAAATGGTCTTGCAGGTATTGTTGCACCTGAAAACAAGGCACAGTTTCAGATTTACCTTGCAAGTGCAGGTTCGTATGACAAGGCAAAGGCAACTGAAAGAGACATTTTAACAACAGACTTAAACGGTTATGCCAAGTCAAAGCAGTTACCATACGGTACATATGTTGTTCACCAGACTGTTGGAGCAGACAATACTGAAAAATGTCCAGACTTTTACGTGAATGTAACTGAAAACGGTAAGACTTATCAGTACTTATTAAATAATCCTGAATTTGCGGCATATTTAAAAATTGTAAAGAAGGATTCAAAGACACATCAGACAGTATTAAAGAAAGGCACAACATATCAGATTTACAAGGTAAATGAGGATGGCAGTGAAACACTTGTTACACAGACATACAGCAATGGAAATGCAATTGAGGTTGTGGACAGATTTGTAACAGATGACACAGGAGAAATCATTACTTACGAAAAGTTAAAAGCTGGCACATACAAGGTTTATGAAATCGAAGGACCTGAAGGATACAGGGTGAACAGACAGCCGGTAATGGTTGAGATTAGCAGTAACTCATACAAGACAATGGTGGACAAGCTTGGTAAGGAATATCTGTATGCAGAGTGTGAGTACTATAATGATGTGACTTACGGAAAATTTACAATAAACAAGACTGGTCCTGAATTATGTAAGAAGGAAGATAATAGCAATAAGTCAAATGACGTTGCCATAAATCCATTTAACTACAAGGACACATTGCTAAATGGTGTTGTATTTGAACTTACTGCAAGAGAAGACATCATGTCACAGGATAATCAGGGAACAGTATTGTTTAAGAAGGATTCAGTTGTTGCAAAAATTACAACAGGTGAAAAGGCAGAGTTTACAAATGATTGCAATGGTATCTGTGGTTACGTGTTAAACGATGACGGAACAATGACACTTAATGTTCCACTTGGAGAATACACCTTAAAAGAAGTAAAGACAAACTATGGTTATGTTCTTCCAGAACAGTCATTCTGGAACTTAAGCTTTAAGTGGAATAACAAGGATGATGAGTATGTGTTTAACATTTCTGAAAACTCAAAGGATGGAAAGATTGACATACACAATGACATGGTAAAGACAGACATTACACTTGAAAAGCAGGATTCAAAAACAGCTGTACCTGTTGGAAATGCAAGATTTGGATTTTATTCAAGGGACAACATTTATGACAAGAATGGAAATGTAATTGTTGCTGCAGGTGAAAAAATTGCAACAGTAACAACAGACAAGGAAGGAAAGGCAAAGATTCCTTTTGATGTACCTGTAATGGATGAAGGTTATGGAAAGATGGAAGGCAACTTAAATTCAGGAGATTACTATTTTCTTGAAGAAAGTGTTAGCGACAGTTATTACATTAACAGAGAAAAGCATCAGGTACATCTTGAATACAAGGATCAGGAAACTGCAGTTGTATCAGCCAAGGCAGTGGTTAAGGAAGACCAGATTGAAACAGTAATCAGCAAAAAAATGATTGCATCATCAGTTGAGATTAAGGACTGCCATTTAAAAATCAGTGATGAAAACGGTAATGAAATCGTAAGCTGGATAACAGGTGACATTTCATCAGTTAAGTTAAATGAAAAGATTGATGAGATGGGATATGATAACGTTCATGTAGAAAAAGGTGACGGTTATGCAGTTAAGATATACGGTTTACTTCATGACAGGGAATACACATTAACAGAAACAAAGTCGGCAGACGGTTTTGTAACCGCAAATGACATTACCTTTAAACTTGTGGAAAGTGATGATGAAAATGCAAGGACAAGGGTATTTATTAAGAATGGTGACAGCTTTAATGAAAACATTGATAATCAGGTGGTAATGTATGATGACACAACAAAGATTGAATTTTCAAAGACAGATATTACCAACGGAAAGGAACTTCCGGGATGTCATATGCAGGTAACTGATAAGGACACAGGAAAGGTAATGGATGAATGGGTTTCATCAAGACAGAGTCACGTGATTGAAGGAAAGTATGCCGTGGGAAAAACTTATGTTTTAACGGAAACAAAACCAAGAGACGGATACGCAACAGCAGCAAGTATTGAATTTACGGTGGCTGATGATGGAAAAGTCCAGAAGGTAAACATGGTGGATGACACAATCAAGGTTGAATTTAATAAGATTGCATCAGACACAAAGAAACAGCTTGGTGGTGCAAAGTACAAGGTATACGACAGCAAGGGCAAGAAGGTATATGAGTTTACAACCGGAAAGAAAGCAGAATTTATCGAAGGCATCTTTAAGGCAGGAGAAACTTATAAATTCAAGGAAGTGGATGCACCAGAACATTACAAGGTTGCAAAGGATAAGAAAATAAAAATTAAGGATACGGGAAAGGTTCAGAAACTTACAGTTACGGATGAAAGAATCCCTGTGGTACCTGACACACCACAGACAGGCATTAATGGAAAAACTGCAGGAATGGTGGTTTCAGTTATTTCATTATTACTTGCACTTGGATGTTTTGCATGCGTAAGAGCAAAGTACAAGTCAAAATACAATTTCAAAAAGGAGAAGGACGATGAAGAGGATAATTAAAATATCTCTGATACTTCTTTTAGTGGGGATGGCTGTGATTGCAGCTGTCCCTTTTTTAAAGGAAAAAAGAGCAAAGAGAAAGTATGAGAATGATTTTAAGAAGATATGGGAGAGCGTGACAGAAAAGAAGTCTGATGTAAATGGTCTTGTAAAGAAAAACAAGGGCTGCATAGGATATGTGGAAATACCGGGAACAACCATAAATTACCCTGTTATGCAGACAAAGGATAATCCAGATTTTTATTTAAATCATGATTTTAACAGGAATTACAGTTTTTATGGAACACCTTATTTAAGTGCATACTGTGATGTGAAAAAATCAGACAGCCTGATTATTTACGGACATAACATAAACGGAGGAAAAATGTTTGGAGCATTGGAACAGTATAAGAATAAAGAGTTTTTTTACAAGCACAAGAAGATATATTTTACAACGGATAAAAAGAGGGAGTATGAAGTGTTTGCAGTGATGAGTGTTAACATACATGAGTTTGAATACTGGAAATTTGTAATGGCAAGGAATAAGGAAGAGCATGATGAGTTCATTGACAAGGTAGAGGAGCATAGTTTGTGGAGACAGGGGAATAAACCTAAGTATGGGGAGCAGATGCTGATGTTGTCTACTTGTAATAATGGAAGAGGTGATGATTGGAGAATGGTGGTTATTGGGAAAATGATTGTATAAAAAATACTAAGAGAATAAAAAAGATAATGGAAAGTTGAAAAATGTAATTAGGTAAAAATACTTTTTTTGTTAAAATATTACATAGCAAAAGTGTATAATAAAAGAAGGAGATTAAAATGAAAAAATTAGCAGTTTAAATTGCAATTAAATTTAATCAGATAAAAGAACAGGATGTAATTAATTAGACAAACAGACGATATGAACTATTTTTCTTTCCTCGTGATTAGAAGTTCATATCATATTTGAATATAGTTTCTTCCCATAATTTTTTGGAGAATCTTCAGGAATGCAAAACCTGAAGTCTCGTAAGACGCAGTTGAGAAGTAGACGGATTTATACTATAATTTAATTTGAAAAGTTATACCCAAGGGTAAGCAAAAACGAATGAAGGCGAAATGGGGTATGTTTATGACCGAACAGAAAAAGAATACTATCATAACAAGCGGCATCGCTGTGCTTGCCGTGATACTGGCATATTGCTTCCGAATTGTAGGCAGGGGCAGTTTCTGCCCGATGCTGTTTTCCTATCTGCGCAGCTTTATCTATATCGGTCTGTTTGCTGCCTGGGGGCTCTCCGTCCGTCAGCGGATCGCGCAAAAGCAGGTGTGCAGGTTTATGACGGTCACCGCAGTACTGCTCATCATATGGATGGGAGTCCGTTCGGCAAAGTATTTTATATTCTGGCAGCCGGACGCCGTCCGTTACCTGTGGTATCTGTTCTATCTGCCCATGCTGTTTGTGCCTATGCTGGCACTGCTGATTGCCATGTCATTGGGAAAGCCGGACGAATACAAATTCCCCAAGGGAATGTCGGTTCTGTGGATCATCTCCGGCGTATTGCTTCTGCTCGTGCTCACAAATGATCTGCACCAATTCGTATTTACCTTTCCGAAGGACGCCACCGTGTGGACAGACAAAAACAACGGTTACTCGATAGGCTACTTCATTAGTGTGGGCTGGCAGGTACTATGTGCCTTTGCTGCACTCGTAATTATGTTTTTCAAATGCCGCGTGCAAAAAGGAAGGCTCCACTTTCTGCCCATTGTTCCTATGCTGCTGGCGATTGTTTACAGCGCACTTTACTATGCGGGTGCGGATTGGCTGCTCCACTTGTTCGGCGATATTGCTGCATTCCAAAGTGTGATGTATATTCTGACCTTTGAGTTTTGCATCGCTTGCGGATATATACATTCAAACAGCCGTTATGTGGACTTGTTTGCCTCCTCTGTCGGCACATCGGCAGAGATCACCGACAAGGACTTTACCGTTCGGTATGCAGCTGTAAACGCTACACCTATCTCAAAGGAAACGATGAAAAAAGCCGAGCATAGCCCGGTCACGATGGGCGGTTTGACCGTTCACACCATGCCCATTGACGGCGGCTATGCCGTATGGACAGAGGATGTGTCGGCTTTGCGTGACATCAAGGAGGACTCCGAGCTTCTTGCAGACGAGCTTGCCGACAGGAACGAAATACTCCGTTATGAATACAAGCGTGAAGCCAAGCGCCACAAGGTGGAGGAGCAAAACCGCCTGTATGATCTCCTGCGTTCCGCTACGCAGACGCAGATCGACCGAATTGCGGAGCTCACTAAGGAATACCGCCGAATCTCAAGCACCGATCCCGACAGCGCCAAAACGCTCCTTGCCGAGATTGCCGTGCTGTGCAGCTATATTAAACGCCGCAAGCATCTGACGCTCCTTACCGACCGAGATATTAAAATAGCGGGCACGGAACTCCACCGTGCCTTCAATGAGTCCCTCCAAACGCTGAAGCTGTTGGGCGTTCGCAGCTCGCTCTATGTGGACGAGTCTCTTTCCATGCTCTCCGGCAAAACGGCGACCGCTGTATTTGATTTTTATGAATCGGTTATTGAAGCCGATATTTTGAATTTAACAGGCATACAGGTAAGCCTCATAAAGGCAGACGGCTTGCGCTTGTCACTGAATGTGTGCTGCAAGGCCGACCTTTCCTCTTTGGTAAGCGGAGACAGTATCCGCTGTGAAAAAGAGGATGACGAGGAATACCAGCGCCTTGTATTTGAAACGAAAGAAGGTGACAGGAAATGAGTGCATTTTCTTCCATTTCTGAATTTTGGCAGACTATGCTGCCGTTTATCATGCTTGTGGAGATCGTCCTTGAAATCGGGCTGTTTATGTATCAGCTTCTTCGCAGCAATAAGCCGGTGCGCAGCCTGCTGAGTCTGGCGGTTATGGCGGTGATGATTCCACTGCTGTTCTCCGTTTCCCAGGCAGATCCCGATAATATCGGGGACGCATTTCTGCTGGATGCACCGTGGCTGATATTTGCCGCTGCCATTTTCCTTGCGGCAGTTCACTTTGCCATTGCTCTGCCGCGGGAATACCGCCGTAAAAAGAACGAGCTCTCGCCGTTCTCCATTAAGGAAGCAACCGATAAGCTGCCTATGGGCATCTGCTTTGCCGACCCCAACGGCAGGATCATCCTGTGCAACAACCGTATGCGCAGGCTCTCCTTTGCCCTTTGCGGTCACGAGCTGCAAATCAAAAGCGATATGGAAAATGCCCTGAGCGTTCCGGACAGATCCGTAACCGTCAAGGATGATTGCTACATCCTGCCCGACAAGACCGTCTGGCAGTTTCGCACACAAAATATCACCGTGGACAGCGATGACCGCTGGCAGCAGATAACGGCGCACAATGTAACCGAGCTGTATAACGGATACCAAAAGCAAGAGAAAATAAATAAAGAACTGGCAGAAGTCAATCGAAAGCTCAGGAATATGTACGCTCGCATGGAGGACGATGTCAAGGAGAAGGAAAGCCTTGACCTAAAGGTCTATATTCACGATACCATCGGGCGAAGCCTCCTGACCATCCGTGACATCATAGACAGCGGAGAGGATACCGAGCGAAAGCTTGAGGCGCTGCAAAATGCCATCGGTATGCTGGCAAGCAACCGTGTCACCTCTGTCAGCACAATGGACGAGGTAAAAAGAACCGCACGGCAGCTTGGCGTGGCTGTAAAAATCGACGGCTACCTGCCCCGTGATACCGCCGCCGAGGAGCTGACCGTTGCTGCCGCCAAGGAGTGCGTGACCAACTGCATCAAGCACGCAGACGGGAATGAGGTATATATCCGCATTGCCCAGCGCGGCGAATGCTATGATGTTACCATAACCAACAACGGCAAAATACCCACAGAGCCGATAAAGGAAGGCAGTGGCCTGTCAACGCTTCGCCGCAGTATTGAAAGCTCCGGCGGTGAAATACATATTTCGCACAATCCACGATTTGCTCTTCTGATTACGATTCCCGCAAAGGAGGTTAGCCTATGATAAACACCATACTTGTAGAGGATGATTTATACATCCAAAAGCACTTTGTCGATCGTCTTGCTGCAGACGGAGAGTTTCATCTTGTCGGCGTTTTCCGTGACGCCTTTGAAGCGGAAAAGCATTGCGACGCCACCGTAAAGCTCGTCCTTATGGATGTGCAGACGCAGCACAAGCACTCCGGTCTTGCCGCCGCAGAGCGCATCAAAAAGGCTTTTCCGCAAATCAAAATCGTTGTGGCTACCTCGCTTGTCGATCCCGAAGTTTTGCAAAGAGCCAAAATGGGTGCTGCCGACAGCCTGTGGTATAAGGACCACGGCACAGAGGAACTGATGAGCGTGGTAAAGCGCACCCTGGCAGGCGAAAAGGTATTACCCGATATCGCTCCGGCCATTGAAATGGAGGGTACGATGTCCGATGCCTTCTCGCCACGGCAGTTAGACATCCTGCGGCTTTACATAAAGGGCTTTACCTATCAGGAAATTGCCGATAAGCTGGGCATTTCCAAAAACGGCGTTCGCTGGAACCTGGACGATATGGTGGAAAAGGGCGGCTTTGAAAGCAGAGAAGCACTGGTTGCAACCGCCATTGAAAACAAGCTCATGGTAACCACCTTAAAAGACGAATAAGCAAAACTGAACCCCTTGGCTGTATGGTCAAGGGGTTTTTCGCGCCCAAAAGTCAAAAATTTTTTGAAAAAATCGAGATTTTTCTTCTGTTACTGGCACAAGTGCCAGTGACGAGCGCCAAAAAATCAGTACAATTGATACTGTAAGATTAGAGTTATGCTTTTAGAAGGTGGTGATGAATGATGAAAAAAATCGTTTTGGACATTCAGAGCGATATCCATGCGCACACCATGGAGCGAATGCTGATGCAAAAATTGGACGATTGCCAAGTTGTGATTTCCGAGTCGCCGGACGCAACCGTCGAGTGGTGCAAGACGCATCGACCGGATGTGCTTTTAATGGAGGTCAAGGCGTATTCGCCATGGATGTTCAAAGAACGAATGGCAATCCGTGACAAGGTAGAACGGAACACGGAAAACTGCCGGGTCATTCTCTTTGTGGATGACGATACAGACGAAGAGTTGACCGAAAAGGTACGGCAGGCAAAGCGCGAGGGCCTGATAGACGCTTTTCTCTTCGGTTCGGTATCCGAAAACTACTTTGCTTCGGTGATCGACAGTGTTTAAATCAGGCAACACAAAATGCATAAACAAATTTTCAAAATTATATTGAAGGAGGAATGATAATATGACAAAAACAAACACACGAAGTCGCATCGTCAGCATCCTGCTGGTGCTTGTGATGCTGCTGACAATGGTGCCCATCACCGGCGTGACGGCGAGCGCAGCAGCAAGCGGCGACGGCACCAAAGGGAATCCCTTTGTGGTCAACACCTATGAGGAATGGAAGGAAAAGATGCAGCTACCCGGCGATAAATATATCAAGCTGGGCGCTGACATCGACACCTCCACGATGTACGGCGGTTATGGATTGGGTTCGACTGAATTTGTCAGTGCGATTGGCAGAAGCTATCTTGACCTGAACGGCAAAAAACTGACCCTCAAGAAATCGATAATCGAATCAGGGGGCGAAATCCAGTTTATCCGAGTTACTGCGGGCGAACTGATTATTGAGGATTCCAAGGGCGGCGGCGAGATATTCGGCGTGAACAAAGTGACGATGCGCTATATGCGTTTGATCGATGTCTTGGATGGTGCCAAGCTGACACTGAACAGTGGCAAGCTGCGCTTGGAATTAAATGCCGATGCCGATGCGAACAACGCAACAATCGAGTCCGGGGGAACGGTGGAGATCAACGGCGGCACCGTTGCCATTTCGTGCCCTGACGGCCGGGATGAACGAGTACATTATGTTAATGAGTTGGACTGTGCACTGCATTCGTCCGGCAAGACCGTGATCAAGGACGGCACTTTTGATGGGCGCGTTTTGCTCAAAGCCGTTGCCAAGGCTTCCGGCGTTGCGGACAATGTGATCACCGGCGGCGACTTCAAGAAGTCAATCTATATCCAGAAGGATAAAAACGTGACGGGGGATGTGCCCCTGAACGTATCCATTCAGGGCGGCACCTACCACTATACACCGGGGTATCGCATGGACGATGGAGTTAAAGAAAGTGACCCGCTTGACAATTTTCAGTTTGCTACTTACGGGTTTACAAAAGGGAACAAAGACTATACCTATTACCCTAGAGAGGATGGAACTTGGCGAGATTACACTGCCGAGTACGATATGAACGCATTTGCCTCCATATTCCACAAGAACGCAATCATCTCCGCAACGGGACAGGAATATGAATTAATTGATGCGAGGTTCCCAGCGATACCCGTCAAATGCGAGGATGCTGTTTATACCGGCTCCAGCAGTGCCTTAGACCTTGCGCATCTGGTAAACAGCCACTATAAGACCATCACGGTCACAACGCTGCCCGAGGACGCACTGAAGGACATGAAGCTGACCGTTGGCGATGGCACGCCGCTTCCAGCCCAAGGCACCTCCACCGTTTCCGGTGATGTGACGCTTGGCAGCGATGGCACCCTGACAAAGAATGTCTATATCAGCGCCCTCGGCAACAAGCAGCTGAAGGAAATGTATTACAGCAACCCTAGCAAGATTGACTTCGGCTACAGGCTGAATATATTCAAGGACGGCAAGAGAGTAGACTACACGGGGGTTATTAGCCAGACCTATGCCGCCGTGGGTGACGAGATTTCTGTCAGCGTGCAGCTGCCGAACTTCAAGTTTGAGGAAGGCGTATATACCTTCCGCCTCGGTCTCTATTCCTACCTCCGTGGCTCGGAGGCACAGGTCGGTAAGACACTGGTTGGCCTTTGGAAGCTGACGGCGAAGGAAGCTGTCGATCTTCCAATCGACAGCGTGGCACTGAACGTCCCTGAATTGAAGGTTGGGGATACACCAGGTGACTTCACACTCTCCGGCACCAACACCGGTGTCAGCGCTGTCACTACGGAATGGAAAGACATTCCTGCGACCGGGGTAGTAGAAAGTACCGACTATAGTGCATTTGTAAGGTTGAAGGCAGAAAACGGCTATGTCTTTGATGCCAATACCAACGTGACGCTGATTGGCGATTACTGGGGCAGTAATACCGGCATCAGCAGCGACGGCAAAACGATGACTGTCCTTGTGAGTGTGCGCATTCTACATAAACACACTTTCGGGGAATGGAAAGATATAGGCAACAGCGAGTATCATGTCCGGAATTGTAGCTGCCTTGCGCAGGAAAAAGAGCCGCATACATGGAAATACGATGAATCCCTTGATAAGTACAAGTGTACCGTGTGCGGACATACGATTGACGGTGAAAAGGAGCGTATCACCTATGTGTATGCTTCTCCACGCAGCCCGATTGCCGGTGAACATCCCGGCGACTACACACCGGCAGAATGGGTAAAGATTGGCGGTACAAATTACAAGGTGGAGAGCATTGTTTGGAAGAACGAGGACGGCAGCGATGTAACCACATTTGAAGCCGGCAAAATCTACAAAGGCACTGTAACCTTTAAGGCAGATACAGGGTTTGCGTTTGATGGGGATAGAATCTATAGCAATAATATTTTTGACTCAAGTAATGCTGAAGTTGTAGGCAATTATACGCTTGCCGACGGAGGTACAACCCTGACCGCTACCTTCAAGCTGAAGGATGCAAATGTTGTCAAACCAGGTCTGCAGGTCAAGGTCAAGCTGCCTACGCTGAATGACAAGATTGGTCAGAACCTTCCGGCAGCTGAACTTGTAGGCACCAACCTTCCGGAGAACGTTGAGCTTGTGTATTCCGTATTCAAAGACAACCTTTTAGGCGAAGAAATAACTGATCCTAATTATAAGGTAAAGTCGAATCAGAAGTATCTCTATATGGTATGGCTGAAAGTTGGTGACAGCACTGACATTACAGAGATTACAAAAATGTATAATGTTTCCTACGAGGTTACAGACGGCGGAGACGCTGAGACTTATACTGATTTTGTCGGATATGGTGTCCTCGCGATGTATCAGATACCCGATACCAGCAAGATCAACAGTGTTGCGCTGACGGTTACCGCTCCGAAATACGGCGAAGCCCCTGCAACCACGGCCACCGGAGCCAATGACACCCGGTACACCGTTGGCACACCGACATGGTCTCCTGCTGTGACGGACGGCAAGTTTGGCGCAGCGGCCTACACCGTTTCCATCCCTGTGACGGCAGCGGAAGGCTATAGCTTTGATGCAAACTGCTTCTACACTGTCAACGGCTATGTGGCAACTTATGCGGATGATAAGGTCAGCTACACCTTCCCGGCGCTGACAGCCCCTCATAAGCATAGCTACGGCACATGGACGATGCTGGACGACAGCCAGCATTCCAGAAGTTGCACATGCGGTGATATGCAGCTTGAAGCCCACACCTTCTCCGCATGGACGAAGGTTGATGAAAGCACCCATAGCCGTACCTGCTCCAAGTGCAAGAAGTCAGGCGAAGCCACAAACTACACCGAAACCGCCGAGCATACCTGGGCATGGGTAGTGGATCAGGAGGCGGCGCTGAATCAGCCCGGCTTGCAGCACGAGGAATGCACCGGCTGCCATGCTAAGCGCAGCGAGAACACCGAAATCCCAGTCCTGCGGGATTACGCCGTTACCGTCACTGGCGGCACGGCAACTGTTGCCGCAGGCACAACCATCACCCGCGCCAAGGAGGGCGTTGAGGTCACCGTTACGGCAGACGCACCGAAGACCGGCAAGGTCTTTGATAAGTGGGTCGTTAAGGCAGGCGGCGTAACACTGGCTAACGAGACCAGCGCCACCACCACCTTTACCATGCCAGGTAATGATGTGAAGATTGAGGCCACCTATAAGGATGCGCCTCCTAGCCATAGCGTATACGTTGGAATGACATATACGGCAGGAAATTTCATATACCAGATTACATCAATTGATACTGCAACATTAGGACAATCAAAGGTTATTGGTGTAGTAGCTGCTAAGAAGAATAAAATAACAAAGGTTACAATTCCGGACAGAGCAGATTGTAAGGGATATGGATTAAATGTAACAGCCGTTGGAGACAAGGCATTTAAGTCTATGAAGAAACTTAAGGAGGTAACATTTGGCTCAAATGTAAAAGTCATTGGAAAGAATGCATTCAGCAACTGTAAGAAGTTAAACAAGATTAGCTTTAAGAATGTTACAACAATTGGTAACGATGCGTTTGCCGGCTGCAAGGCCCTTAAGAAGCTTACAATAGGTAACAAGGTAACTGTTATCGGGAAAAATGCATTTAAGAAGTGCTCAAAACTTAAAACAGTAGTAATTGGAAAAGCAGTTAAGACAATAAGTTCTAAGGCATTTATAGGAGATAACAAGATTAAGAAGATTACATTCAAAGGTGACAAACTTAAGACTGTAAAGAAGAATGCATTTAGCAAGAAAGCAAAGAAAAATATTAAGTCTAAGAAGACTAAACTTAAAGGAAATAAGAAAGCCATTAAGTTGTTTAAGAAGAAACTTAAAATTAAATAATTAAAAAGTAATTAAAGAGGCTAGCTTTTCAAGAGTTGGACATGTCATGTATGTCTTGTATTCTGCGAAAAGGTAGCCTCTAATAAGTTTATTAAGAGGGAGATAGTGTGAAAGAAAGTAGAAGCAAGCCATAAATTGGCGCACTTGAATAAGCTGTCTAAGGCAGGCAACTTTTTTGAAGTGTTATAGAGTTAAAAAAATAGATTAAGAAGCTAATGGCTTATCAGGTGGAAGTGTTCCTTCACGTTGTAATAGCTTCTTTGCCTGTCTGATAGCTTTTGCCTTTTGTTTTTCAACAAGAGCTACAGGCATATCGATTTTATAAAGATTGCTCGGATTCCACTCCTCACCGGTAGACAGCATCTGGTAGATGGCAGTAAGAATCATACGGGCAATAGCGATAATGGCTCTTTTCTTGCCACGACGTTTAACTAGAGCTTCATATTTCTTTTTGTAGTAAGGAGATTTGTCAGATTTTACGGCTGCATGAGCACATTGTACTAATGCAGGCTTGAGGTAGACACCAGCACGCGTAATCCAGACAGATTTCTTCTTACCAGCAGATTCATTGCTGTCAGGTGTTAAACCAGCCCAGCAACATAAACGTTTGGAACCCGAGAACTGAGACATATCCGTACCGATTTCGGAGATGATAGTGATTGCACTATCACGTTTGACACCCGGAATGGTACAGAGGAACCGGACAGCATTTTCAAAATCAGGATTAGAAGAAATCATATTTTCTATCATTTTATCAACATCATTGATTTCGGCTGTGATATAATCCATGTGTGCGCGAACAAGACGCATACGGTATTTTTGGGTATCAGTCATCTGATATCCTTCGACGGATTCTATAACAGCATCTTCTTTGGATTTGAGGTTTCTAAGAAGTTTAGATGCGATTTCTTCGTGGTTAATGGATGTCCCCGATTGATCAAGCAGATAGTCAATAATGGACGTGGATGACTTCCCAAAGATATCGGAAACAACAGAATCTAATGCAACATTACAAACAGTAAGAGCATTCTGATATCTATTCTTTTCACTTGAACGACAGGAAACGAGCTTGTAACGATAGCGGGTGTATTCCCTCAGAATACGGACTGCCTTGCAAGGAATATAACTGCCTTTGACAAGCCCAAGACGGAACAAGTCTCCAATCCATTTAGAATCTTTGGTATCATCTTTGTTGCCTTTTACAGCCTTTACCCATTTGGGATTGGCAATGACAACATTGATTTCATCTTCCAGAATATTAAAGACAGGAATCCGGTATTTTCCTGTGGATTCCATACAGACATCAAGGCAGTCGTTGTCGAGAAGCCATTGACTGAACTGCCACACAATTATATTGGATATTCGAGGAGGAAGATGAATAGAGATTTACGAATAAATGGATAAAAATTATCAATAAAGAACTTCTTTCCATACACGAAAAGTGGTTGAGCAGAATTATAAAAAATCCAAAAATAGCATAGGTTAATAAGTCAGTTGTAGTAGAAATAGGTTGGGACCCCGTGTCCCAACCTTTCCTTTTTGCACATCAACCAAATAATTTAAACCACAATATGGTTTATTATCCTAAATCCCATCCACGATAGAATTCGACATCGACACACCGCAATAGTAAAATATAACCATAAAGTTTGAGAGCAACAGGCCTTAAAACTTTAAATCAAAAATAAATAAATGCCTTATTGAGAACAGTAGTTTAAGAACTGACTGTTTTTCAATAGGGCATTTTTTATTGCAAAAATGGAGGTGTCTTATGAAAGGTGAAAGCATTTTAGTTGTTCCACCATAAGAGTGAAACAGAGCAAAAATTAAAATTAAGGATTTTTTAGGAGGACGAACATGAATTTAAATTACGAAGAATTTAAGGAAAAAATTAAGGATGATATTAAGGATTATATGGACGAAAAGTACAAGGATTGTGGAGTTGTAATCAGAAAGGTTAATAAAACCAACCGTGAAGTTGATGGATTGAATTTCTATGACATTCCGGGGTTAAAAAATGCCACACCAACCATATATGTAAATAATCTTTATGAAGAATATGAAAGAACAGGAAAATATGAAGAGGTCATAAGAATTGCAGCTGAAACAATGGAAAGAGGAATCAAGTCATTTAATGATGAAATCAAGGCAGAGCTTTTGGATACATCAAGACTTAAAGATAACGTGTTTTTTACTTTAATAAATGCCGAGCAGAACAAAGAGTTATTAAAGACGGTTCCCCATAGGGAGTTTGAGGACCTTGCAATTGTGTATAGATGGAATCTTGGAAATGATTCTTTGGGAACATATACAAATCTTGTTGACAATGATTTGGCAAAGAAGGAAGGTCTTACGGAAAATGATTTGTACAATGCAGCAAACAAAAACACAAAGGAACTATTCCCTATATTAGTTAAGAATATGAATGAAGTCATTAGCGAAATCATATTTGGTGACAGTGAACTTAGTGGAGAAATGGAGGAAGAATTCAAAGAAGTAATGATGGAAACTCAGGATGAACGTTCAATGTACGTTATAACAAATGAAAGTAAATTGTTCGGAGCAGCTTCAATGTTGTATGAGGAGCCACTACACGAATTGGCAGAAAAAATTGGAAGTGACCTGTATATTTTGCCATCAAGTATCCATGAAGTTATTGCCGTATCAACAGATTTTGGTTCACCTGATGAATTGGCAGAAATGGTTTATGAAATCAATATGGACCAGGTAGACATTAATGACCGCCTTTCAAATCAGGTATATTGCTATGACAAGGATTTGAGAACACTAAGACTTGCAACAGACACGATAAACAAGAGCCTTGATGACGTTGACCGTGGAGTAATATCAACCCCGGAAAGAGAGGTCAGATAGTCATGGAAGATTTTCAAAAAGAATTAGCAGAGAGAATAAAAAGTGAAGTTGCTAACTGTGGCAAGAATGAAGAGTTTTTTATAAAAGTTGAGGTGGTAGCGGATGGAAAAGGTAAATCAGGTATCAATTAGACTTGTAAAAGAGCGTCCACTGTTATCAGAAGAACAACTCACATCTCCTGAAAAGGTGGCAATGACTGTTGGAGATTACATAAGAAACATAGACAGAGAAGTTTTGTGTGTAATCAACTTTAACAGCAAGCTTCAACCAATAAATTTTAATCTGGCAAGCATTGGAGCCATAAATTATGCAATTGCTTCACCAAGAGAAGTACTAAAATCAGCAATATTGTCAAATGCAGCAAACATGATGATTTTACATAATCATCCATCCAATATATTAGAACCGTCTAAGGAAGACATTCAGACTACAGCAAAATTGATTGATATCTGCAATCTGATGGATATACCCCTTCTGGACCACATTATTGTTGGTCCGGAGAAGGGGAGGTATTTCAGTATGAGAGATAAGCAGTTAGTTGATTTTAGGAAAAGCAGTGCATATTCGGACAAGTTAGAGTTCTTAAATTTTAAGACAGATAAGGACATAAGAATAGCTGAAGAAGTAAAGATCAGATAAATAAAAGAGTATTACGGTGCGTTTATCCAGTGGATACCCCTGAGCAGCAGTAGCAGTGACAAAGCCTGAAGGCTGGATACAGAGGTTTTAGGATACTTCCTAACAAGAATGCATTTGTATATACAAATGCGTATCTTGCAAAAGACATAGCCTACATTATTTTACAGAAGGAAGGTGGACACATGAGTTCAGATAAAAGAGACATTACAAAACTTATAAGATTCAATGACAGGGAATATCAGATAGTAATGGAAAATGCAAATGCCTGTAACATGAATTTCTCAGCCTATGTCAGATATGCGATTTCAAACATAAAGATGCCAAATCCTGATATGAGAAAACATATTCTTAAACTGATTAATGAAGTCAATCACATAGGTAATAACGTTAATCAGATTGTCCGCAATAATAACAGTGGTTTGTATATGGACAGTGATAAGACAAGGCTTATGGAGTACATGCGATTACTGAATCTTAAGGTGGGAGCTTTTATGGAAAAGTATGGCGATTAGCAGAATATTACACATGAACAGCCATCACCGTTCTAAAGGCTCACATCTGCAGGTGGCAATTGATTACATCTTAAAGGATGAAAAGACCATGAATGGTCTGCTTACAGGAAGTGTTAACTGCATAAAAGAAAATGCCTATGAGTGTATGAAGGAGACAAAAAGACTTTATGGAAAAATGGACAAAAGACAGGGGTATCATCTCATCATTTCATTTGAAGAAAATGAGTGTGATGGAGATATAGCAATGAAGGTTATAGAAGAATTTGTTCACGAGTATCTGGAAAGCGACTACGAGGTAGTATATGCAGTTCATACCAACACAGACCACATTCATGGTCACATCATCTGGAACAGTGTGCGTTTCACAGACGGATATAAATATCATTACAAAAAAGGTGATTGGGAAAAAGATATTCAGCCAAGAATAGACAGAATATGTGAAAAGTACAATCTTTCAACACTGGAGAAATCAATTAAAAAGACAGACAAAAAAGAATGGGATGTTTTAAAGAACGGGCCGTTTATATGGAATGAACAAATTAAACAGGACATAGATGCGTGTGTTTTAAGAACTTTGGATTATTCAATGTTTCTGCAAATGCTCGAAGCAGAAGGATATGAAATAAAGCAGGGAAAATATCTGGCAGTAAAACCGCCGGGAATGGAAAGATTCAGACGTACAAAGACGTTAGGACAAGGCTATGGAATTGATGAATTAAAAGAAAGAATTGTAAAGGAAAACCTTAATACTTACAGAAGTAATCAGGTAGTAAGAGCTCCAAAAATCAGAATGTTTAAGTCAAAAAAAGTAAGAAAAACGAGGATGACAGGATTGCAAAGACAGTATTTTAGGGAAATGTATCGTTTGGGAAAAATAAGAAAACAACCATACTCACAGGTATGGAAATACAGGAAGGATGTTAAGAAGTTTAAGTTATTACAAAAGCAGTATTTATTCCTTGCAAAGTATGGCGTTACTGATGTGGAACAAATATCTGATGTGCAAAAAGATTTGAGAAAAAAGGTGTCAGTATTGCTTAAGGCAAAGAAGGTAATAGTTGGTGAAATGGAAAAGCACCTTAAAGTATTTCAGGCAGTGGAGAACATAGAACAGGAAAAGAAAGCAAACATTTTCTATAAGATGGGTGATGACACATTTAAGGAATCAGAGCAGATTGTATCAGAAGCAAGGGCAACACTTAAAGAAGAGGGAGTGTCATTTGAGGAAGCAAAAAAATTAAAGGAATATTATACAGAACTTTTGCAGGCAAATGAAAAGGAAACAAAACAACTAAGAAAAGAAATTAATGTAGGTTACAAAATCATAAAGGAAGTAAAAGCAAGGTAGGAGAATAAGGAAATAGATGAAAGAACAATTACAGAAGAAAAAAACAAACAGGAAGAGCAGGAGAAAAAACATGTTAGAAGGAAGTGATTTATGTGGAACAGGTAAAGGAATTTAAAAGTGAATTTCAGATAGCTCAGAAGAACAGAAAAGAGAACATGAGAATTGAGAAAAACATTAGAAAAGGAGAACCGGTATCCCTAATTAAGAGATTGTTTTTCTCTAAAAAATACAATAATGACTTGGTGGAAAGACTGGCAGACGGAGATTTGACAATTGCACAGATGAAACAGATAAAGATTGCAATTAAAAACAAACTGTCTGAAAAACAGATTGATTCATTGATTAACTGTAAGAAAGATGAAAAGGCAATGGCAACAATAATAGACATAGCAATCATGCTTAACAATGGGCAGAGGAGGTGAGCATATGTCAGATGAAATTTCACAGGCAATACAGATAATAAGACTTGAATTTGATGGTTTGAGATTTGGAATGGACATAACAGGTGGAACAGTGAAGCAGGCAAAAAATCTGGCGGTGTTCATTTATGCACTGCTTACAAGAGAAAAGCTTCAGGGAAAGACTTCAATAAATATTAGTTGGAGAATATATATAATGGATGCTCTACTTTGAAATTTTGATCGTCATGGAGCTAACTGGGGATTTATAAAAGAAGACAATAAGTACACAATAGCTCCAATATTTGACAATGGCTCATGTTTGTTCCCTAATTTAGTAGATGAAGAAGAGATGAAAGAAACTATGTAAAAGAGGTTGATAAAATGAAAAAGATAGTAACCCAAGGAGATATCTGTTTACAGGGTGATTATGATTTTGTATATAAGGTCACAGAAATAACTTATACTTTGTGGGAAGACGAAAATCGAAAGCAGTACCATGATTTATTAAAGCCATTCTCCCACTATAACTGCAAGCAAATATATAACAAAATCTTTGCCCTAGCCTTTCTATTATATAAAAAAAGATACATTGACAAAAAATGAGGAGTTTATTTTTTTCCTATATTCAACTAACATTAAACCCGAAAATTGCAACAAGGACATATAATTAACATTAAATAAAGGGGCTAAGGTGAAAAAAATAACAAAATACTGGAAAAAATTAAAAATAAGAACTCAAATTATTTTAGTTTACATACTTATACTTATCTTATCGTTTGCACTAACATTTACTTTCGTATCAATGGTTAATAACAAATACACCAAAATGGAAGTTGGAAAAGCAGGGGAACAGACTGTTAGTGCAGTTCAGGGAAACTTGTCCCTTGTTTTTGAAAATGTAATACAACTTTCTACATATATATATTTTGATGATATAGTACAGGGCTCATTGAAAAAGATTAATTCCAAAAATATTGAAATTGAATACCAAAAGAACATAACAAAAAGTTTGTTTAATATGATATTATCGGGAGATTATATTTCAGGTGTGTACATTTTTGACAAATATGATAATTGTTACAACTCTTATAGGAAAACACCAAGAAAAATAGATAAAAACATTAGGAAAACTAACTGGTATCGAAAAATGGAAAAGGCGAACGGAAATGGCTTTTTCTATAAAGGAAGCGATGGAACTATTGATTATTACCAAAATAATAACTATTTGTGTTATGTAAGACAAATTGTTGATAAAAATAATTACAAACCAGTGGCAACTTTGTTAATAACTCTTGACCCAAATGTATTACAGGGATATTTTAATCAGGTTTCTGATGACAAAAACCAGTTTTACATTGTGGATTCAAAAGGAGAATACGTTGTCGAACCGGAAAACAAACAGGAAAATTTTGTTAAATATACAAAAGATACTAAAAGAATGTCACAAGGCTTTGAAGAAGTAAAAACCTCTAAAGGAAAATGTATTGCTGTAGGTCACAGTATGGGAATACAGGATTGGAAAATAATAGGAACATTTTCCCTTGATGAAATATCTTCATTAACCCCTTACTATTCCACAGTAATCATTATTATCATGTGTCTTAACATTATATTTGTATTTTTGTGCTCAACCTTGCTAACGTATTTGATTTTTAAACCTATTGGAAAAATTGAAGAACATATGAAATTACTAGAAAATGGTAAGTTTATTACAATGGAAAGTGATGATTACGAAAACGAAATAACCAATTTGCGTCAGGTTTTTAATCACATGATTTTGTCAATAAAAAAACTTATGAGCAAAGTAAAAGAAGAGGAAGGGATTATTGCCAAAGGAAAACTGGATATAATTTACGCTCAAATTAATCCGCATTTTTTATACAACACATTAGATGCAGTGTCGGCATTAGCCTTAATGAAGGAAAATGAAAAGTGCTTTGAAATAACTCAGGCATTGGGAAATTTTTATAGAAATAGCTTGAACAGTGGCCTTGATTACATAACTGTGGAAGATGAAATAGACAGTATTAAAAGCTATATCACTATTTTAAATATGAGATATGACAATCAAATTAAGGTGGACTATCAGATAGAGGAGTCAGTGAAGAAGGAAAAAATATTAAAACTTTTGCTTCAACCGTTAGTTGAAAATGCAGTCCATCATGGATTGAATGGTGAGGAAGGTACTGTAAGCATTAAAGCTTTTTCTCAGGATGATGAAATTATTTTCATTGTGTCAGATGATGGCGTTGGAATGAGTGAAGACAGGGTCGAGGCAATATTGCATGGGAAGAATATAACAGGAAAATCAGGCTTTGGTTTGCACAGTTTAATACAGAGAATCAGACTTTTATACGAAATAGAAAATCCTATTATTATACAAAGCGAAATTGGAAATGGAACAGAAATAATTGTAACAGTTAAAAAGATGAAGGGGGAAAATTATATATGTTAAATGTACTATTGGTGGATGATGAAAAGTTAGAGCGGATTTTAATTCACAAAGGCTACAGCTGGGAGGAGAATGGTTTTCGAATTGTAGGAGAGGCGGCTTCTGGAAAAGAAGCGTTGGAATACATGGCGTACCATCATGTAGACATTGTTGTAACAGATATTAATATGCCGGTTATGGATGGCTTGGAATTTTCCGAGAAGTTATTAGAAAAGTATCCAAAGTGCAAAGTGGTAATAGTAACCGGATTTAGAGAGTTTGAATACGCTAGAAAAGCCATAAAACTTGGAGTGGAGGAGTTCCTACTAAAACCTATTAATATAAAAGAACTGGCAGAGGTAATGAACAACTTAAAAAATAAACTAGACAAAATCAAAGAAGAAGCTTCAAAGGTTGCAAAACTTAAGGAAAGTGTCGAAAAGAATTATGACATACTAAAGGAAAGTCTACTTTTAAGATTAGTAGAAAAAAGAATTGATGAAGAAGAAGCTTTAAAGAAAATGAATACTTATAACTGCATAAAACTTTTAGATGGTGTAGTGTGTGCAAATATTAAAATCAAAGAGACTCAGGAAAAAGAAAACTATCGAAAGGTGTTCAATTTTATTCAAAATAACAGTGGTGAAAATGCTATTTCCTTTGTACATTTTATGCACAATATAGTAATTCTTTTTGAGAATACAGATTTGAAAGAATGCATGGCTTATGTTAATGACTGGCATAAAAAAATTAATTCTATGGGGATAAGTGTAACTATTGGAATTAGTGAAGAAACCAGTGGCTTTGGTGGTATATCAACGTCATACAATCAAACCAACAAAGCTATTGAAGCGTCTGTTCTTTTAGGCAGAAATAAAGTTATTGGATATTCAGAATACAAGAAAATTATGAATCAAAATAACATAAAAAAGGAAATTGACTGGGATGAATTTTTAGAAGCGATAATTAACTGCAAAATGAAAAATGTTGAAAATCATTTAAACGATTATATAGAAGTAATCAAAGATACTAAAATTCCGGATGAAGAATATCTTAAATTAATGACTATGACAATGATTATGCGCGCAGGTTCCACTTTAAATAAATATGGAATAAACTTATATGAGCTAATAAATGAAGAAAAGGTGTTTAGTGATGTAAGAGGAATTACAAGTTTAAAGGACGTTTCCGTATGCACAAAAAAATACATTGAAACTATTTGCGAGTACCACAATCAGAAGAAAGTCAAAAGAAATACAAATGTAATTAAGGATGCACTTGAATATGTAAATAGAAATCTATATAACTCAAAACTTTCTTTGAAAAAAGCAGCAACAGATTTATATACAAACGAGAGTTATTTAAGCAGAGAGTTTAAGAAGGCGTATGGTATGAGTTTTGTTGAATATGTATCAAGGAAGAGAATTGATGCAAGTAAGAAGTTACTTAAGGAAACTAATCTGAAGGTATATGAAGTGGCTGAAAAAATAGGTTTTAAAGATGCACATTATTTTTGCATATGTTTTAAGAAACAAACGGGTCAAACAATAAAAGAATACAGAGGCGCATAATAAAAAAGGTTAAAAATTTGAGTAAAATTTTTAACCTTTTTTAGTCAAAATATTAAATTGAGATAGGCGTTATGAATAAAGTATACTTTGGTTATAAAAATTGAGGAGGAGATACAATGAGAAAGAAATTTTTTAAGAAAGCGTTGGCACTTACTTTAGCGTCAACAATGGCATTCTCAATGGTAGGATGCGGAAGTAGCAGCAAGGATAGCAGCGAAGGAAAAAGTGATGATGGAACAATCACTTTAAATGTTTGGCACCAGTGGTCAAACGACACTAACGAACTTAAGGGCAGATATGAAGAAGCTGTAAAAGCGTATGAAAAAGAAAACCCTAAGGTAAAAATCAAAACAGAAACTTTAGACACAGAAGCGTACAAAACAAAAATTAATGCTGAATTTGCAGGAGATGCAAAGGGTATTGATGTATTTTATTGGTGGGGCGCAGGCACAGCTAAGAAGCTAGTTGATGCGGGAAAAGTAATGCCTTTGGATGATTACATAACTGATGAAGTTAAGTCAAATATGATGGAAGGCGCAACATCAGCCTTTGAATATGATGGTAAGTTATATTCAGTTCCAATGTTTTCATGGTACATGACATTGTTCTGCAATAAGGCATTATTTGAAAAGGCTGGCGCAAAGCTTCCTAACACATATGATGAATTAGTAGATGCTGTTAAGAAGTTAGAAAAAGTAAAAGGCGTTACACCAATGGCTGCAGGAGCAAAGGACGGATGGAATGCAGCTTTTGTATATCAGGCATTAGCGTTAAGAGAAGTTGGAGCAACAGGTGTAAACGATATGTTATCAGGAAAGAAAGAATTCGGTGACGAAGGTTACACAAAAGCAGCAGAAAAAGTAAAAGATTTATATGAAATGGGTGCATTTGGCGACAATCCTTTAGAACAGGGTAACGATGATGCAAATGCAGCATTTGAAAATGGAAAAGCAGCAATGAGAATTATGGGAAGTTGGTTTGCTAACAATGTATACACTGACAAGGCAGCAACAATAAAACCAGAAGATGTTGTAGCATTAAAGATTCCTACAATTTCAGATGGAAAAGGTGAAGCAACAGATTATTGTGGTGGATTCGTTGAATCATTCTGGGTAAACAATAACACAAAATATAAAGAAGAAGCAGCAAAGTTTGCCATTTACATTAATGAAAAAATGGGTGTTGCATCATACGAAACAGGTTCAGGATTTAGTGGATGGAAAACAAAAGCAGACGAAAGCAAGTTAAATCCATTATTTATTCAGATTAAAGATTTATTATCAGAAGGAAAGCAGGGCGTACTTGCATGGGATACATCTTTAGAAGCAGAACCTGCAGCAGTACATAATGAACAGGTACAGACTTTATTTGCAGATGGAGCAGATGTAAAAGCGTTTATAGAAGAACATAAGGCAGCAATTAATGGTAAATAGTAAGTGAGGCGGGAAGTATTATGAACAAAATGCTTGGAAATAAAAAGTACATATTAATATTTATATTACCGGCGTTAGTTTTATTTATAGGATTTACATTGATTCCGTTAATAACATCAGGTATATACAGTTTCTTTGAGTACAACGGGATTGGGAGCAAAACATTTATCGGCATAAAAAATTATATACAATTATTTACTGAGGATAGATATTTTCCTCTCGCAGTTAAGAATTCATTAATACTTGTTGCAGCATCATTATGTATTCAGCTACCAATATCTTTAACATTGGCTTTGGTATTATCAAAAGGTGTAAAAGGAGACAATTTTTTTAGAACCATATATTTTATTCCAGTTGTAATATCAAGTATGGTTATTGGTCAGTTGTGGTTGAAAATGTTTAATAGTGACTACGGTGTAATTAACACCGTAGTCAGATATTTTATACCAGATTATGAACATTCGTGGTTAACTAAAAATGCATTTCTGACAGTATTGATACCCTCTATATGGCAATACATTGGTTACCATTTGATTATTTTCTATGCCGGTATTAAATCAATATCAACTGATTACTATGAGGCTGCCCAAATTGATGGGGCATCAACGTTGCAAATTTATAGAAAAATAACTTTACCGTTGTTGGTACCTGTAATAAAAACCTGCGTAATATTTGCAATAACAGGTTCTCTAAGAGCATTCGATTTAGTTTATGTTATGACTGGTGGTGGACCAAATCACGTCAGTGAAGTTCCTGCCACATTAATGTATAACAACTTATTTAGAAAAGGCTTATATGGTTATGGAAGTGCTCAAGCCTTTTTCATAGTAGTAGAATGTTTAATATTTACATTTATTGTAAATAGGATATTCAAAAAAGCAGAGAAAAATGTGTCAGCAGTGTAGGAGGGGAAAATGAACAAGAAGAAATTAAAATCAATACCAAAATTTACAATATTATTGTTAATTGCAATAACTCAAATTTTCCCCTTATATTGGTTAATAACATTTTCTTTAAAAAGCAACACGGAAATATTTGGAGAGAATGTTATAGGATTACCAAAGATATGGAGATGGGACAATTATGTAACAGCTCTAAGTTCTTCCAACTTAATACGATATTTTCTGAACTCTGTTTTATATACAGTAGTTACAGTAGTTGTAGCTGGCGTAATAGCAGCTATGGCAGCATACGCAGTTTCTAGAATGATATGGAAAATGAGAAATATTGTCTACGGATTATTTATGATAGGAATTATGATACCAGCGCAGGCAGCGTTACTTCCACTATTTCAGATTTTGGATAAATTAGGCTTAAAAGGTGGTTATTTAGGACTAATGATTCCGTATATAGCAGGTGCGTTACCTATGAGTATTATGATTTTAGTAGGCTTTTATAGAGGTATACCAAGAGAAATGGAAGAGGCAGCGTACATTGACGGATGTGGAATTTTTAAATGCTTTGTACAAATTATTTTACCTATGGTAAAACCAGCAATAGCTACAGCTTCAATATTTACATTTTTAGGAACATGGAACGAATTAATGTTAGCTAATACATTTGTGGATAGCGATATGTATAGAACACTTCCTGTTGGAATAATGTCTTTAGCAGGTCAGTATTCAACAGAATGGGGACTAATTGGAGCAGGTATGGTTATAGCAACTTTACCTACGATAATTATATACTTCTTCCTAAGCAAACAGGTTCAGGAAAGTTTGGTTGTGGGAGCTGTAAAAGGTTAAAATTGAATTATAATTACAAATGAAATAGAAGCTAATCTCAAAAAGTTGAAAATAATGTGCACTATTTCCTTCAGGTGTAAAAGACAGAAAATTCAACAATAGAGATTAGCTTATTATTTAATGCTAAATTTCTACATGATTAATATTACTTTATACTATAGTAGTTAAATATATTAGAAAATTACAAATCAAATACAGAAATTTAAAGTTGTTACAGTATTTCTGTGCTCATATTAGGAAAAACAAAGACTACTTTTTGCCATAATGTATTGGCGGTTGAATAAGATTATTTGGTAAAATAATCGAAAAAAGAAAAAAAAGAAAAAAGTTGTTGACAGGTGTATCTAAAGATGGTAGTATATCTCTTGCACTCGCAAAGAGTGGGTGCTAAACAACTTAAACATGTTAGTCGACAGAAAAAACTTTAAAAAGTTAAAAAAGTTGTTGACAAACATAAATAAGTATGTTAAATTAATATGGCTGTTGAAAAACAGCAAACAAGAACATTGATAATTGAACAGCAACCATCCCTGAAAATTCAAAATAAATTTTCAGAGCGAACATTGTTAAATGAGTAATCATTAACGATTTCCAAAACAAACAGTAATGGATGAATGGCTAACGTCATTCTGACAGAACAAACACTTTTAACGAGAGTTTGATCCTGGCTCAGGATGAACGCTGGCGGCGTGCTTAACACATGCA
>OGWS01000906.1_pt1 | contig 27323 bp, 20 predicted proteins | sample 1576111 | NCBI WGS metagenome assembly OGWS01 (sample SAMEA3541534, study PRJEB24748) | human gut metagenome | biome: human gut; feature: human-associated habitat; material: faeces | place: China | collected 2012
GCTCGTTGGAATCCTGAGGAGGCCTGCCCATAGTACGAGAGGACCTGGGTGGACGGACCTCTGGTATGCCGGTTGTCGCGCCAGCGGCATGGCCGGTTGGCTACGTTCGGGAGGGATAACCGCTGAAAGCATCTAAGCGGGAAGCCTGCTCCAAGATTAGGATTCCTTGACGCTCCCCGGAGCGCCTGTAGCCCGCATGTTGAACACGTGTTCGATAGGCCGGAGGTGGAAGCCCCGCGAGGGGTGGAGCCGACCGGTACTAACGGGCGAACGCGGCACACTTTCCGACCCGCTTGCTGGGTCGGGTCTCGTCCTGTGGTGGTTTCTTTCGTTGGATGGCAAGGAATGCTGTTTCTTGTGGTCACGATGACGATACCGGTGAAGCGTTTTGCTCGCGTCCGTTGTCCGGTTCCCGGACCGCCACGATCGGAATCGTGGCATGGTTCCGGTTCCGCCGGCCGGCCCGTCGGGGTTGGCCGTTGTATTGGTTTTGCGGTGGTCATGGCCCAGGTGAGACGCCCGGTCCCTTTCCGAACCCGGAAGCTAAGGCCTGGTCGCGGCGATGGTACTGCACTCGAGAGGGTGTGGGAGAGTAGCACGCCGCCGCATTCAACGTCGGGGTTCCCGTCGAGCGTGACGCTCCGGGAACCCCCTTTTTTTGTCTTTTGGTTCGTGTTTCCCGCGGCGCGCGGGAGGCTCCCAATCCACAACATTCAACTTAATAATATGAAGATCCTTGGTAGAGCGCTCCGCTCCCAAGGATCTTTTTGTATTTCTGGGCAAATAATCGCCATTCCAGCAAACTGCCCGGCATAACGGAATGGTGGCTCAGCAAAGCCGGGCCAAGAAAGGGAAGGCCGGGAACGGCCGCAAATCCATGTCACAGTCCATTGCGCGAAACAATAACACGGCAACGCAAGATGACGAGAACATCTCCATCAATCTTATTCTTGCCATTCTGTCAACTGGAATCATGGCCTTCATTGGCATCCTTACGGAAACCCTCACCAACGTGCTTTTCCCTGGATTAATGGCGGAATTCCACGTCGACACGTCCACTGTTCAATGGCTGAGACCGGCTATCTGCTTACGGTAGCGCTTGTCACGCCGCTCTCAAGCTATTTCAAGCGCAAACTGAAGTTGCGTACCATCTTCCTTACCGCAATCGTGCTCTGCATCACCGGCTGCCTGATGGCAGCTTGCACGTTGAACTTTCCTATGCTGATGACCGCGCGAATACTACAGGGAGCGGGCATGGGAATCGCGCTTCCGTTGATGTTCAATATCATTCTTGAACAGTCTCCGAAAAGCAAAATCGGCATGCTGATGGGCGTTGGAGGCATGGTGGTGGCCGTGGCGCCGGCACTCGGACCGACTTGTGGGCGGTCTTGTCGGCACGTTCATGCCGTGGCGTTGGATTTTCGTGATTCTGCTGCCGTTCCTGTTTGTTTCGCTGGTGTGCGGCCTTAAAACGATTCATCAGGTCACTCCTACCGAAGAGGCGCATATCAATCCGCTGCATGTGCTTTGCCTAGCAGTCGGATTCGTCTGTTTCGTGTTTGCGCTCGACCGTGGCGGATCCGCCGTTACCGCAGTGAGTAATGGGGATACTTCCGCGACTACGCAATGTGTGATTGCAGTGGTTCTGCTGCTGATTGCCATGGCCGCTTTGCTAGTGTTCGCATGGGTGTCGCATCGTGCGTTCTTGCCGCTGGTTCGTCTGACCGTGTTGCGGAGCGTGAAATTCCGTTGGCATTTGCTTGCGTATGTGCTGCTGCAGTTTGTGACGATCGGTTACGGCTATATGATTCCGAACGCTTCGCAACTGGGATTCGGCGCGTCTGTGCTTGCTGCAGGCGTGGTGTTGCTGCCTGGCGCGTTGCTGGGAGCGGCTAGTGCTCCGGTTTCGGGATCGCTGCTTGATAAGTTCGGTCCGGTCCGCCCGATGTTCACTGCCATGATCGCCGACCTGCGTGCCTTCGCGTCCAAACGATAGCTGCTGTGCTCACGGTACGTGAGTTCGTGTTCGGATCCCTCCACTCGCTGGAAGAATCTGGACAATTCGGGGGTGTATGTGCGGGCAGATTCCTCCAGTGGGTGGGAGAATCCGGATGCTGGGAAGCATACCAACGTACCAATTCCTCCAGTGGATGGAGGTTTCAGGACGTTTGGAGGCCGGTGCGCGGGTGTTTTCCTCCAGTGGGTGGAGGTTTTCGGACTGTAGAAGGCCTATGGGCGTACTGATTGTTCCAGCCACTGGAGGAATTCGGACTGTGAGAGTCTTGGCAGCGGGCTGATTCCTCCAGTGAGTGGGCGATCTGGGACGCTGAGAGGTGCGTTGGCGGGTGAATTGTCCCAGAGGGTGGAGAATTCGGTGCGCGGGGAAGTCCTCACGTGTACGGATTCCTCCAGTGAGTGGGCGATCTGGGACGTTGCGACACGCCGATTTGGGGTTTGAAAGAAACTGTTGTATTCTAATCAAGTTGCGTTTCGCGGATAGACACTGTGAGACGTTGCATAATTGGAGAATTCGCCTAGTGGTCTATGGCGCACGCTTGGAAAGCGTGTTGGTGTAACAGCCTCACGAGTTCGAATCTCGTATTCTCCGCCAGTAGGGCTTCCGGATGATTTCGGAAGCCTTTTTTTATGCCAAAACGGCGGGTTTTCAATAGCTCGCTGGCGTGGCTCGCTGCGGCACGTGCGACGGAAAAGTTGCGAAACAGTGGGGGAGTTGCGCATATCGCTGATTTCGTTCGTAACGGTATGCTACCTTGCGTTACGCTCGGAACGATGACCGTTGCCAGTGGAGAGATTACCGGCAGAGATTGCTTGAAGAGAGGGAGGGCAGCGATGGCTGAGTTCGACGATGAGCTAGATATGCAGCGTGAACTCGATACCCGCGATTCCCTGGCTTCGATGGCCCACTACCATGTGTCATCGCCGGGTGCCGTTACCACGCAGGTGTTGCCGCCAAGCTTCATTCCCACTGCGACCGGCCGCATTCGCCCTGTGACGGGCACGATTCCCGCAATACAGTCGGATGCTCAGGAAAAACAGGCACAGATTGGCCGTTCCGTTCGATCCATACGTTCGCTGGCTGCCGGCTCGCTTCGTAAATCGCAAGATTCCGATGCAGACGGTAGTGCCGACGGCAACGACAATAGCGGCTCCATAACGCCCCGCATAGCGTCCAGCGCCCCGCACTACGTCGATTGATCGTCGATTTTGACCGTCGACATTGCTTTCGACTTAAGTTCGATGAAACAGGCCTGATTCTAACCTAATTACAGTCCGCTTTATGATTAGTCGTCGCAGCCGGATAATGCCCGATTATCAATCTGCCGTATTACTCAACAACCGCAATAAACGGACTTGCAGGCAATCCGAGATCGTTATACAGCAGACTGGAAATAACCGGATTTCCACTCCACCAGTAACGCACTTGAGTTACCGCGTTGCAATTCGAGCTTCCATCGGCGGCACTCAGCACAATCTGATCACCCTTAATCGTTGCCGTTGCCGAAACCCACTTTCCGGAATCGTCGGCAATTTCAAAACCTTGCAATGGCGTGGAAGTCGGCGTTGCAACGTTGGAAATACCATTCAAAGGAGTCGCGTCCGGATTCGCATCATAATCGGGTACGGTCGCGCTCGCAGTCTTCGAATAATTGGGCTTTTCCGCCTGCAAACCGGTTGCGGTGCCGTTCTGGAACGACAATACGATCGTGCCATCGGAAGCATGCTTCGCATGCGCGATAAGCGGCCCGTTGGGAATGGTCTTGCCTTCCGACATCGCCAGATATTGCGCTGCCATGCGCGCGCCGAGAATATCTTTGCCAAGCGGATGTATCAACGTTGAAGTGCCCTTGTCCGTATCCAGTGACACCGTCATTGCAACGTTGGAAGCATTGCGTAATCCGGCATTGCTCAACGTGTTCAACTGCGCGAATCGCACGTTTTGCGTGTACTGGTAGCCGGGCCAGCGTGCCAATTGCACATACAGGAACGGCAGATCATCCTGATCGAACACTTCACGATATTGGTTGATCAGCAGCGTCATCTGCGACTCGTACGCCAGCGCGGTCGCCTCGTTCGTGGAATCATTGCATCCCTGATACCACAGCACGCCCGCCACGTGGAACCCTTCCAAAGGCGCAATATGGTTCGCATAAATATCACCGCCTTGCACGTGACGTCGAATCGGCGTGCCACCCCATGCGGTTTGAATAATGCCGATCGGCACGTTCGGATGCGCGGCACGAAGCTGCATGGCAAACTGCTGCGCCAGATAACTGAAATGCTGCGAATTATCGGCGGTCGCCTCAAGCCAGGTGCCAGCCTGCTCATTCACGTCGCGTAACGGAAAATCCGTACCTTTCGAGGAATTGGCGCTCGCAACGAAGTGTACGTTGTTGTCGGAAAGCTGCTTCGGCAGATCGTCGGTCGTTATCAGACCTCCGCCGAAATTGTAGGAGTTGCCTGAACCCTCATAATATTGCGAATAATTCAATTCCATATTCGACTGTCCGGCAGCAATAAATACGTCGCCAACATACACGTTTTTCAGAGTCAACAAAGTGGTTTCGTTGTATAAAATCGTTAATGAATATGGTTTAAGACTTGCTTTTTGTTTAGGTAAGGTGCAGGTGAAATCGCCATTTTTGGAAATTTTAGCTTGTGCTGATGCTGATTTCTTTCCTTGGGAAATCGTTGTAATCAGTTGCGTTGGGTCAACAACTTTTCCGCGTTGTGAAGTGGTGGCCGTTCCTTTGACTACCAGCGTTTTCCCACGTTGGAAAACCATGTTCTCCAAATAGTAGGAGGGGAGTTTCACGGTGATGCGGGTCGCATAATTGTTGTTGGATTGCGTGGCGTTGTCGTTGCTGGAGACATTATCTGATGCGCTGTTGCTGCTCTTGGAATTACTGCCGTTGACGTTTGCTGAACCGTCGCCCCATTTCGGTCCACAACCAACAATGATCGCCACCAGAATTGCCGTGGTCACTACCGCGGCAATAATCACGCGTGCCAGTCGTTTCTTCTTCAAGATGGCTCCCCTTCTGCGTCCGCAATGCAACGCTTGCAGCGTTTGTTTAACGGAGCAAGCACATTAAAGCCTAGTCATTCTTGCTGCGATGCGCACAAATATGGTCATCCGTCAGGCTCTGCCCATTTCTGTCATCTCTTCATGATGGCGTCCCATGGGCCGGACTTTTATCGGTCGAGAGCGGTGGACGTCCCATAATCACGCCACCCACTGTTCGTTCGTCTTCAGGAAATTCGCCTTGTTCGTAGGATTTGCGCCAACGATCGATCATCTCATCGGTGATCTCTCGACCATTTGCCGATGTCCAGCTCATGAGAGCCTCCTTTCCGTTCGTTTGGTCTTTCCCTAGTCTTGCACTTTTCTTTTGACGTGTTACTGCATTTTATAGCCGTGAAGTCTTGAAAATGGCGGAATTTCAACGTTTCTTCTTTTGCCTGCCATGTGACTCTCTTTTGCTTTTCTTTTGATTCTAAAATCAAAAGAAACGTTGGGTATGCGGAAAAGGGGTATGGAAGAGTTGGGAGAAACGTAAAGACGGTGAGGCTAATGACCGGCTTGGTTGACCGGCTTGGTTGACAGGCCTGGTTGGCTTGATTGGCCGGCTTGATCGGCTGGTTGGTTGGCAGCGTTGCGATCGGTTGATTTACTGGAGGAATTGATCGTCCAGCGTTGCGTCGGTCGCGTCGGCTGCGCCGGATTGGTCGACGGTGCCGTCCGTGGCGCCCGCGTCGCCGGCAACTCCAGCATCGCCCTCCGTGGCTGTGGCTTCGTCCGTTCCGTCGTCGCCGGCCGTTCCGTCAGCGCTATTGTCGGTTCCGTCACCGCCATCGGTGGCCGCGGATTCGTCGCTCTTCTGCAAAGCCTGCTTGAACTGCTTGGCCTGCTTGTCGTACTCGGCTTTTGCGGCGTTGGCTTTGCTGATGGTAGCGGAAGTGTCGGCGGCGCAGCTCAGCGTTTTCGGCGCGGTAACTTCTGTCTGGTGCAGTTCGGCAAGCTTGTCGAGATCGTAGGACCCGTCGAAGCTGGTGAACGCTTCGGAGATCTTCGCCTTCAGCTGGAACGCCTTGGAATAGGAGGTGTTCATGGCCGTGACGGCTTCCTTGCAGTCGTTGAGTGCGGCCAGGTCGCGCATTTGCTGCGATGCGCGCACGCCTGTGAATCCGAAGACCGCGCCCAGAACAACGACTACGACGACTACGGCGATGATGATCTGGCGGTAGATGTGCTTTACGCGCTGGTCCGTCCAAGCGTCGCCGTCGCTGATGCCTTGCGCTATGGCCGCGTCGAATAGGTCTTGCGGCTGGCGGGATTCGCTGGATTCGTGTGATTGCCGGTTGCTGATTTCAGCCGTGTTGCTGCTGCTGATTGTGCGCTCTCCGGTTGCGTTGGTACTGGTTGCGTTGGTTTCGACTTCGGTTGCTTCGACTTCGTCGGAAGCGTTGCCGACAAGCGTATTCCCGGTATTGCCATCGGCATCGCTGGCAAATGCGCTGCTGACGGTCGAGCTGTTAACAGCGATACCGCTGGCAGCGGCGTCAGTGCTGTCGGCAGAAGTGTTGGTCGTTGCGCTTCCGGCAAGTGTTCTCGGTGTGTGTGGCGAGGTACCTTCCTCGCTTGGCTTCTTGCCGTGCCGTGCCATAACCCCTCCAGAATCTGCCTACTATTCTGCACTCCCCGGTGACAGCTCCCGATTCAGGTCAATTGAATCACGTTCCGAGAGTCCACCTGAAATGCCAATATACAGCGTACGATACCCGTCCTTCCCCGATTTCCCACACTCGTGTTGTAGTCGTTAATGCATTCAGGTATTCTCTGGAGTTTTATTCGTCTGTGGTAACTTCTTAAAAATTTTTAGAAGTGTTGGTGGAAACTTCTTAAAATTTTTGAGAAGTGTTATGCTGGGATTGTTGGGTGTTTCGCAACGGACGGCGAAAGGAAGAACTTATGGTGCCGGATAATCCATGTGAATCGTATGCCATGCTGGTTCGTGAGTCCATGCAGTTTGACATTCCTACGCCGTCACGCCGCATCGAAATCATACGCGAGCTGCCGCAGCCGGCAGTGTTCAATGCTGTGCACATCATCACTGGCATCCGACGTTGCGGCAAAACGTTCTATCTTTTCCAGAAAATTCATGATTTGTTACAAAACGGCGTCTCGCGTAATGATATTTTCTATTTCAACTTCGCTGACGATCGTCTGCAACCAATGCAAGACACCGTGCTCAACGATATTGTTACGGAATACTGGCGGCAATATCCCGACTCTCGTGACCATGGCTGCTACCTCTTCCTTGACGAAGTGCAAGAATGCGCCAATTGGCAGGGATTCTGCCAGCGCATAGCCGAACATGAAGCTGTGACGCTAGTCATTACTGGATCGTCTTCGAAACTGTCCAGCGAAGAAATCGCAACGAATTTCCGAGGAAGATCGCATCCGCATGCCATGGCGCCACTGTCTTTCCGTGAATTCTGCGACTTTCGGGGAATCGAAACGCCTACAGCGGGCAGCACTCTTGCCGATGCCGTGTTTTCGCCGCGAGAGGTCACCCGGTTTGAAGCTGCCTACAACGATTACCTAACTATTGGCGGCTTCCCTGCAGTGCAACGTATGGTTGAAGCTGATCGTATTGAAACGCTCCAAGGTTACGTGCGGGACGTGGTTGCGCGTGACGTCGCCGAGCGTCTTGGTCGTGAAAACATTACTCTCGCCACGCAGATAGCGCTGTTTTTGCTGCGCAATACGGCCTGCGAGCTGTCTACCAATGGTCTTGTGGAAACGTTGCGAGCGGTCGGCTGGAAAATCTATTGGGATAAGGCGAATACGTTACTCGATCTGTTCAGGCAGGCATTCCTTGTCTACCAGCTCGAAGAATACTCCACCATGCTCAAGCCGGGTAGTACTGCGGTGCCGAAAATGTATGCCGTCGATCAGGGTATGGTTTACGCGGTGTCACGCGCCAACCAGCAAGATATTGGAAAACGACTGGAAACTGCGATTTTCTGCGAATTGCAGAGACGAACTTCCGGTAGGCGTACGGAAACAATCACTTCGTACACTATGCCGACGTCCAAACAGGAGAAAGTTGACTTTCTTATCAGCGATGCTCTTGCTACGGAACCGTATGGGCTTATTCAAGTGTGTGCCAATATGGGAAATGAGAAAACCAGGGCGCGAGAAATCGGCTCTCTGCAAGCGGTTATGCAACGTACCAACGTTGATTCCGGCCTGATTCTCACGCTTAACGAGGGAGAAACCATCGAACTTCCCGATTCCACTGGCACGATCCACGTACTCCCCTCCTGGAAATGGTCTCTCTACGAAGCGTGATGGGAAGGTCAGCGAGAATGCTGGAAAGGAGATAAGGAAATGGATGATGCCATATCGGTGCCCCTAACGAGCTAGCCGATTCTTATCAGTGTGTAATGCGTGAGATGTGGGGATTGGGATGATTTTGGAGTTGGGGATGGACGGGGTTGTGGGTTGCAGTTAGAGTTGACGATTAGGGCGTTTGCGCCGAATATTTGGGGTTGATGACTGTATTCAAGAGAGGCTGACGAATGGTTTCGCCACATCATGTTGTGAAGATCGTGACTGCGCTGTCTGCGGTTGCGTTGACTGCTTCCGTTGCGGTTGCGCCGGCTTACGCATTGCAGGATATTGCGATTGAGGATTCTGTTGCGCAAAGCGGTTCCGTTACTGCAGATAATGGTGTTGTTATGCAGTCTGACGATCAGCCGGATGATCAGACGGGCGACCAGCAATCGCAAGACAGCATGCCCGACAATCCGAATGCGAAACTTCCGGATAACGTCAGTGACGAGATTTCCGACGATGCCACCGTGGTTTCGGAAGACCTGGCCGTCACCTCCGAAGGTGAGGTCAAGAACATCGAAACTGGTGAAATCGTGACCGATCCAACATTGGTCGGCACGAAAGATCAGCAGCCGGATCCGCTCGCCAAAACCAACGGCGAATCCTTCATTCCGGTAAGTGCGGAAGATGTCAAAAATGCTGTAGCCGACGCGAACGTACAGCTCTCCAAATTCGAAAGCAATGAATACGGCGCGCACTGGGGCACTTACAACAATTCGAAAGCTTTCTTCGACTACCAGAACAATCTGTTCGTGCAGCAAGCCAAAGGCGTGATCGACGTTTCCGGATGGCAAGGCGACATCGATTGGGCCAAAGCGAAAGCCGACGGCGTGGAAGGCGTGATCATCCGCCTCGGCTACGGCGAAGGCAACAATGCCGACAAGAAAGCGCAACGCAACATTTCCGAATGCAAGCGGCTTGGCATCCCCTTCGGCGTCTACTGGTATTCCTACGCGGACACTCCGTCGATTGCCAAAGAAGAAGGTACCGACGTGGTCGCCAAACTCAAGCAATTCGGTGTGAATCCGAGCGATCTGGCGTACCCCGTGTATTACGACCTGGAAAAGTGGACCTGGGAGGGGCATCAGCCGCCCACCGACCCGAACGTGTACAACAATATCGTCAACAATTGGTACAGCGCGCTGCAGTCCGCCGGATACAAGAATCTGGGCGTCTACTCGTACACCAGCTACCTGCAAGGACCGCTGAAACATGCCGACATTTACGCCAAAACCACGTGGGTGGCGCAGTACGGCGCTCGCATGGGATTCGACTCATTCCCGACCAACAGTCGCGGATGGCAATACACCAGCTCCGGCAAGGTGGACGGCATCAGCGGCAATGTGGACATGAATGCGTTTGGGAATAAGGAGTATGTGAATGGCGGGAGCAGCAATGCTTTACAAGCGGCCATTGATGTACGCAAAATGACTGCAGTTACCATTCCGAATGGCAATTATTACATCAATGTTCGTTCCAAAGTTGCGTCTAGTGTTGATATTCCTGGTGGAAGTGCTGCAGATTCCACCGCCATTCAGTTGTATTCCGGTAACAGTTCCAAGGCTCAACAGTTCACTTTTACTAGGCAGTCTGATGGGAGCTACGAGATCGTCAATGTGAATTCCGGAAAGGCTTTGGACGTGCGTAATGGTGTTGCTGAGAATAACGCTATAGTGCAACAGTATTCTCGAAATAATTCTCAAGCTCAACGATGGTTTATTCGTGATTCTGGAGCGGGATATTATTTGCAGTCCGTTCTCGGTAATTGGGTTCTGGATTTGAGCGGTGGAAATACTGCGAATGGTGCTGCGATTCGGCTGTATGCGCCCAACGGCACTGCTTCACAGCTGTTTGTTGTTTCGTCAAGCGATGTCAATATAGCTACTGGAGTGTCGATGATTATCACTTCGGTTGCGAATAAAAAACTTGTCACGGATGTGACGAGTGCATCGACGGTGAACGGGGCACGAGTTCAGCTTTATTCAAGTAATAATACGAACGCCCAGAAATATCGATTTGAATCAATTGGCAACGGAACTTACAAGATCGTCAATGTTAATTCGGGCAAGGTGCTGGATGTATCTAGCGGATCCACTGCTAATGGAGCGGCGTTGCAGCAATATACGAGTAATAACACTGTTGCTCAGCAGTGGACGGTGCGGAATTACGGCAGCGGCAAGATTGTGTTGGTGTCGGTAAACGCCAACAAAGCTGTCGATATTCCAGGTGGCAATGCCGTGCAGCAGGCTCAGCTGCAGCTTTATTCACCGAATGGCACTGTTGCTCAACAGTGGTTGGTTGCAAAGGCGCCGTTAACGTTGCGCGAACGTTTGAACGAGACTGCAGCCAAGCATAGGCAGGATCTGCCGGATGGAACCTACACTTTTGGATCGAAGCTTAATGCGTCTATGAAGATGGATGTGAGCGGCGCTTCTCGTTCAAATTATGGAAACGTGCAGATTTGGGCAGGTAATGGTACCAATGCTCAGAAGTGGAAAGTAACGCATGATTCCAACGGGTATGTGACCTTGACCAGTGTGAACTCCGGCAAAGTTTTGGATGTGAATGGCGGCGTATCTGCCAACGGAACCAACGTGCAACAGTACGATTCCAATGGAACATACGCTCAGAAGTGGATAGCAGTCAAGAATTCCGATGGCTCGTATACGCTCCAGTCAGCGCTCGCAGAAAATGCGGTTTTGGATGTGAATGGTGGTTCCAGTGCGAATGGTGCCAACGTGCAGTTGTATACTTCTAACGGAACAAATGCCCAAAAGTGGGTGAAGTAGCGATACCTGATGAATAAATGAGGGCTTGATTCCGAATGTCTGTTGGAACCAAGCCCTTTTAATGATGTTGAGAGGTCACTTTCCTTGGCGCTTCATCAACGCAAAACGGTTGGCATCAACGATGAATGCCTTGCGATCATTCTTTGCCATGACATCAAGGATGATTCCTGTAACAATCAAAAGAAGACCTGCTATAACAAGCATTACCGCGCCGATGAGCGTGGGGAAGCGTGCGACCATGCCAGTGTGCATGAAGTCGATGCCTACGCTACCGCAAAGAATTAGACCGACGATGCCGACGATTAGGCCGAGACCGCCAAAGAACGGCAGTGGCTTGTATTCGCGGATCATGCGGAAGATGGTGCTCATCACTTTGATGCCGTCGCCAACGGTATCAAGTTTGCTGACGGAACCTTCAGGGCGATCACGGTACTGAATCGGCATCTCATAAAGACGGAGATTGTTGTTCAGCGAATGAATAGTCATTTCGGTTTCGACCTCAAAACCACGGGACAGCACTGGGTAGGTCTTTACAAAAGTGAAGGAGAACGCTCGGTAGCCAGTCATGATATCGGTTACGTGAGCTCCGAACAGTCCATTGATGGATCCACGTACGAGCCTATTGCCGAAGTTGTGGAATGGGCGCTTGTTCTCCTGGAAGTACGTGGAGCTCAAGCGGTCTCCAATCACCATGTCATAGCCTTCAAGAATCTTGTCGACCATGGCTGGTGCCGCGTCAGCCGGGTACGTATCGTCGCCATCAGACATGATGTACACGTCAGCGTCGATATCTTCGAACATGGCTCGGATGACATTGCCCTTGCCCTGACGTGGCTCCTTACGTACGATAGCGCCTTCTGACGCGGCGATTTCTGCAGTGCGGTCAGTGGAGTTGTTATCGTATACGTAGATGTCTGCTTGCGGCAAAGACGTTTTGAAATCACGAATGACCTTGCCGATGGTGACTTCCTCGTTATAGCAAGGAAGAAGTACTGCAACGGAAACGTTCGAATTCTCAGGCATATGCTCCACTATATCCCTTGTACTGGTCTGCATGGGGAATGGATTATAGGTGATGTTGCATACTTGAAGCAAATGGATTTATCGATTCACATTAATTATCACGAGTGTAGCGTGACGAAGTGTTCGTCTTGAATGCCGAATCGCTTTTGAAATAATCGTTATAGTTGATCTCCATGTTCGATTGGCCAGCGGCTATAAAAAGTTCGCCCACGCATACATCATGTACCGTGTTTTCATCACGGTGGTAGCTATGGCAAATTCCATGGTGTATTGGGCAAGTGACCCTTTGATTCTAGGCAACTTGATTGAAAATTTTCCTGCTTTATCGATTGTTGAAGAACTGGCGTATTTATGCTTTCCTTCTCGCAAAGTAACGGAAATTGTTTTCCCCGATGAGGATTTCTGAGCTGAGCCGCTTAAGGTGGTGGTTTTGTTCTGTTGCAGAACCATGCTGTCCATTACACAGCTCGGTAAAGGAAGGGCGGTGTTTCCGTTTTCTTGTGGTGTTTTCTTGCTTTCCTGAGCGTACGCAGGAAAACAGAATGAATGACAGTGTCAATGAGAAAGTTCTTCTAAACATCTGAACAAATTTATGAAAGTGGAACGTTGCTATGGCGCGAGTATAGCGGTTTCCAAACTTGTTTTTCATGTCTCGGACTTCTGATTCGTAGATAAAGATGCTGTGTTTTCCAGATTAGATATGAGAGCGGACGCCTGCGGATGAGTTTCCGCTTCTGTCGGAGATACTTTAGCGTTGATATGCTAAGGGCGTGCAAGTTGGAGAAGGAAAGGACGATCAGTGACGGCGAGACAAACAGATATGTGGCAAGGCTCTGTCGACAGGCGGGAAAGCAGCTGTCACGGTACTCACTATGTATTTGTGGACGTGCTGAACATTGTTTCCTGCTTTGCCGTGGTATGTCTGCATACGTCTTTAGGTGTGTTCTCTCTGCAACATACTTTTCTATGGACATTCCAAGAGCTCATGCAGGCGATGTTTATTTTCGCCGTGCCTATTTTCTTCATGGTCAGCGGAATGAATCTTTTGGATTACCGGAAGAAATATTCTACGAAAGTGTTTTTCAAAAAACGATTCGTACGAGTGGGACGTGCGTTGATTCTGGGCAGCATCGCTTGCTATTTATTGTTCGGTTTGCTCCCCGGCCTGTTTTATGGAGCGCAATCAATCGCCGATGGTTTCGGTCCTGTCGATTTTTGCAAGAGATTCCTTACCAACTCCATTATCGATATTTACTGGTTCCTGTATACCATCATCTATTTGTACTTATTGACTCCATTGCTTTCAAAAATCGTCCATGACCGTCGTTTGTTGGAATATGCTATTGCACTGACGCTGTTCTGTTCAATTCTGATTCCTGCAGCAAAAGCCATTGGAATCAACGAGGAATATTTCAGCCCATTGTTGAGCTGGCCGCTATTTGCTTCCAGTGCCCTGCTGTATTTCCTGCTGGGATATTATTTGGAAAACTACGGCTTGCCGTTGCATTGGAATGCGCTTGCATGGGCCGCAACTTTCCTAGGATCTGTGACGTTGATGTTCCTCGGCGGTTTATGGTGGAACGGTTTCTTCCAGAATTCGATGGGGGTGGAATACCAGAATTATCTTGTCGGCATTTCCTCTCCGTTATGTGTGATATCCGCGGTATCACTGTTCATGCTCTGCAAAGCGCTGGAGCCATCCCTTCAGCGTGGATCTGACAGAATGAAGTCGATAATTCGCAAAGTGTCCAGCGTCTCGCTCGGTGTATATATGTTCCACCTACTGCTGGTGAACCTTACGCTTGGTGGGCCTTTCGAGCGCATCCTGACGTTTGGGCAATACCACCCATTCATTAAGGCCATTGCGGTCTATCTGCTTACTGGCATTGCCGTATATGTCGGCAAGTGGTGCATCTCAAAGGTGAAACGAGCCCTACTATCGAAGTGAGTCAGCGTAGGACTCACGTCCGGAGAGACGATTTAGGATTCTTCAGGCAAATGCTTCAGCGTAAGTGATAGAAACAGTGGAATGATATACAGCATAGGCAACACATAGCGTGTTGCCTCCGTGTGCGTGGAAATCGGTCCAGCAAATAGAACAAGCATTGTGATGAACATTGGCAGATTAAGCATCAACAGATTAAGTTTGTTCTTCTTGGATCTCAGTATGAGAAACATGATGGCAAAAGGAAGTATTGTAGCCCAAAAGGCTTTTTGCCATATGATATTGAATATAGGCGTCGCTGATAATGTGTCTGCGTAGAATCGTCCAATCGCATTACCAGCTTTAGTGTTATCTGTCCAAGGAATATATTGTTCGATGTTTTGATAATGATGTTTGGAATTGTTGATTGGAAGCATCATGCTGAGATCTTGTTCTTCTCCTGATGCGACATTGAATGAGAACCATGCGACGGAGAGTCCACCCCATCCTGCTATCATGTCGCCGGGATGTCTAACCAGTTGTTTCATCCATGTCGTGATTAAGGCATGGACATCTTCAGAAGATAATTCCTGTCCTTTTATCGGATCAGCTTTATACCAACAGTAAGCATCTTGGAGTTGACCAATATCCATATGGTAAATTTGTTGGATTTCGTCGATTTCGGCTACACTCAAATCATCCTTATGGTTATGCACCACATTGGCGACTTGTTGCATGGGCACAGCAAGAATCTCGTTACTTTCCCCTGGGGCAATGTGCAATGCTGGCAAGATAAAAGTTGGCACGATTACACCAACAACCAAATAAGGAACGCTACCTAAAACAATAGTAGCTATTTTACAGGACCAATGTTTGACAACGAAGCATGCCAAAAGAAGTAGAGCCAGAACAATGATATACATGCCTGTTTTTTTTGTTAAGGATACGGCCAATACATCTAAGATAAAGAAAACATTAAATGAAACGGATTTTAAAATTTCCCCTTGTGTTCTCCAAAGTTCACAGAATGCGATAGAGAAGAATACGAAAAATGGCGTATTGAAAGTATCTTTCGCAAGAGACATCGACATCATGGGGATGATGGGGAAAAAGGTAAGAAATGCAGCGATAAAGAAACGGCATTTCCAAGGTATGTTGTATTTGCCTGTATAGCAGACTGTACAAGCGATGGCCAATGTGGACAGTAGCGACTGCACGAGCACTAGCAGGTACAATCCATAGATAGCGTTATTGAACAATGCTTTGCCAATATGTGCGAATCCGACATACAAATACGTCATCATGAAGGGATGATGATCGGTGAACGGCACTGAAGGGTCATAATATTCCATCAGCTGCCAGGAAGTATCGTACCAGTAGACGCCCGGGAAATAAGCTACAAAATACGGAATCCAGAATGCCGTTACGAGACACCATAACGTGATAATGGATCGAGGAGACCAGTCCATTGTGAGTTTGCGGAACGCTCCGAACGGTTTACTCAGTGATTCGTTATGGTGATTTATGCGCGGAACTATTTTTGTCGCAGCGAAAAACAGTAATGTGAACAGGGCAATATAAAAGAGAGTGTTCACATAAAGCAGCGCATTTCGAGTGTCGATTTTGCCCTCATGCTGGCCAATAAAAGAACACATGCCAAACAACGTACCCAGAAGAATGGGGACGAGATAAGCAAAGTTATGTTCGGTAATTCTAAAACTTTTTGTGGTCTGTTTCAATGCGATTATTCCCTTCCTCGAACCGCGCGACCGATGGCCTTCGCCATGGCACGACGGCGGGAACCTATTGGCATGAGTGGATCGACAATCTTGCGAATAGGGTTATCCTCTCCAACGGCGCGTTCGTGCTTTGGACGAAGCGCCTCTTCAGGGATTTTCGGTTCGTTCGCCTTCACCACGCGCTTGAGCAGACGCTCATAGAACGGGGTTTCACGTGCGTATTTCCAATAGATGGAGGCGAAATCGCAATCTGGATCGGTCCATGGTTTTTGAAAACCAGCGTAATGGATGATCTTCGGATTGTTGCGTGACTTCATGTAGGCGTCATAAATGTCGTTCGGAGCCTGCACAAACAGATTGCCGACGCGTCCGCCGCAATCGTGAACCACATTCCACTCCCACGGCAAATACAGTACTTCTCCCTCACAGTGTGCGTTAAGCACATCTTGGTCGTTATAGATGAACGCAGGGTTAGACGCATACGTAAGCCACTGCTTGATGGTGTAGCGCTCGCGCATGGCCTTGGTGTTGAGCACGAGAACGCCAGCTTGGAAGTAATCGTAAGGATTCTTCATCTTCAGCACATTCTTGGCATACCCCATGCGCTTGCCATGCTTGACGTTGAGGTTGGCAAGGAAGTCGATATCTCGAATCGCACCGAGCAGCTTGCCTTGCAAGTCGGTGTTGTACAACTTGGAAATATCGCCATTGATGACGATATCCGAATCCAAATACAGCACCTTGTCGTAGAACGGCAATAGCTTCTGGATCAGGAATCGATAGTGGGTTTCGATGCTGATATGAGCATTATTCGTGGAAAGATCGTATCCAGACAGCTCACGCTCCACATTGGTGAATCGCAATGACATGTTCGGGAACTGCTTGAAGAAGTCACGCAGTCGTTCCTGCTTATCCCAAGCGATGTTTCGTTGTAGAACCACAACATCATAGAAATATGTCGGATCAGCATTCTTCATGGCCGAATAAACCGTGGTGGTGAGCTGTGGAACATAATTATCATCCGCGGCAAACACGACTGGAACGATCGGCTTGTCAAACATATCAAGAGGCTTCAGCTCTTCAGCGGGTTCCGGATTGGTAAAGTGAACACACTGAAGCTCCTTGAACTTCCAATTGGAACCGATGCGCTTATGATGCATCAAATAGATGTTCAGCAGGCGTTCGGAAAGGTGCCCCGGAGTACGCAACGCTTCCTTGCTGTAGTCACTATAGCTGGTGTTCTTATCGAACTCCTCAAGAATCGGGAACATCCAAGAGCAATAGTCGAAGAAGATCTCCTTCTTCATAATGAACATATTGCAGAAGCATGCCTTGTTGCCCGTGAAGAAAGCATCGGCATCCTCTTTGTAATCCGGATACATCTTGCATAGAATCCGATAACAGCGGAGCATATCATCATCGTGCAGCAGGGGAGCGGCTTCCCACAATGCGCGAGGAGTACCATGCTTGTCGATAATCTTCGTGAGATCACCGAATGGAGTGGTGATGACGTCGTATTGGCGAACTACTCGCTCAATGTTTGTATCGTCAAGTCCATACTCTTTCGCAGCTTTGGCATCGATGTAATCATCCATGATTTCGCCATATGGGTTCTCTTTGTGGAGAGTGTCAGAGAAATCAAAATAGCGGCGATAGTGGCAGAAACCGTAATAATCGGCATCCACATTCTTCCAAGCCCAGTATTGGGTAGTCAGCTCGCAATAGCGCGGATTACGGTCGGAGATATTCTCGCCTTCGTCATCGTGGAACGCCCAGGGGAAACGATAGCTGCCTTCGTGCAGGCCAACCTGCACAGGCTGCATGATATCGCTCTCAAATCGATTCACATTCTTATGCGTGGTGACGAACAGGCGAACGCGCTGGTTGTTGTATCGTTCGATTTGTTCGGCTTGCTCACTTTGAGTTACTAAATCAAGCATGTGGGATGTTGCGATACGTTTCATTTCATGGAAACGAAGGCTATCAGTATCTTCAAGGGATGGGAGAACCTCAAACGAATTGGCAATACCAAACCAGTTATTCAGTCTGTCATTAGGCAGAAGTGCTGTTTTTTCAGACAGTTTTTCATACGCGTCATCCCGCACAAAACGATATATTTCTCGACCTGCAATTGCCGGTCCAAATACGTCAGACATGCTTTGTGCCGCTGAAAGCTTCTCGTTTTCCGGAATTCGGATTTTCCAGTCGTTAGCGAGGATTTCTGTTGCTTTCCGTTGGAATCCCTGAGCGCAAGCGCGAAGCATTTCTGAGTGCTGAGTGTCGGCGAAATCGTATGCTGCGTCAAAATCGGCCTTGAAATGATGACAATACTGCGCGTACTTCTCAGCGCTAATGGTGCTGGTTCCGCTGATACCGCGACCGTAGTAGTAAATATATCCACGGCAATGCTTGCATGAGTGATATGTCTTTGCAAAGGCAGAAACAACGAAGCATTCATATCCGTCTTGTGAACGGCCGAGACGCTCCTTGGTCATTGCTGCAAAAGCCTGCTTAAGGACAGACGTTTTGTACAGACGCTGGGTTACTCGCCAGTCCACTTTATATCCTCGAGATTCGTCGAAGATATCGCGAATTATGTCCTCGCCTACGGCATCCTGCGTAGACGCGTTGTTATTGGCTTCGAAGGCTTCGCGCTCGGAATCCAGAAGTTCGTTTGCCCCGACTACTGTGATGCCGAAATGAAGAACATCTGCAGGATGCAATGATAACTCCTGAACAAGTTGCTTGCACATGTCTGGCTTGAGCGCATCATCACCATCGAGGAAGAAAGAATACTCTCCGGTAGCGGCTTCGGCTCCCGCCGTACGGGTGCGGTGTGTGCCCATATTGGGGTGGTTGGTCACCACTTGAATACGGCTATCTTTTGAAGCTTCCTGGGCAATGACATCGCCGGTATTATCGGTGCTTCCATCATTGACGACAACGATTTCGATATCCTTGAGGGTCTGATTTCGTGCTGACTCCAAGCATTCCTCTATGTATTTGCCGACATTGTATGCAGGAATGATGATTGAGATCTTCGGCATAACTCTCCCTCGATTGGGCAAACTACTAACGCAACTGTTAACAGTGTATCCGTTGACTCTGAAAAGCAGCGTATATAAGTATCATTGCTGTAGAGCATTGTTAAGAACTTGAGGAGCAGTCATAATGGTAGACTTGACATGGGTTGGTGAGAAGAAGAACAAGCTTCGCCGTGCTGGAACGCATCTAGCTCGTGTATTCCGGCGGCATCCTCGAATCATAGTTTCCATGACTTCGTATCCGGCACGAATTAACACTGTTCACTTTGCTATTCGTACGTTGCTTGCTCAAAAAAGATTGCCGGACAAAATTATTCTTTGGCTATGTGAAAGCGATTTTCCAAATAGGGAAGATGATCTTCCCGAATCGTTGAAAGACGTTCTCTGGCATGATGTTGAAGTGCGTTGGGTGAACAATGATCTCAAACCGCATAAGAAATATTATTGGGCTTTGCAAGAGTTCAAAGATGATTATGTAATTACAACAGATGACGATTTATTGTACAGGAATACAATGATCGGTGATCTGATGGAGATGCATGAACGGCATCCGAAAGCAATCGTAGCCGTGAGAACCCATCTCATCATGTTCGATGAACAAGGTTCATGCACTCCGTACGAGCAGTGGATTTACGAAGCTCCCCATTATCATCCAGATCTTGTAGGAAAGCCTTCGATGAGAGTATTTGCTACAAATGGTGCCGGAACCTTGTACCCACCACACCTTATGCCGTCTGAAACTTTTAATGCGGAAGATATAAAAAAACTGTGTCTCACTGCGGATGATTTGTGGCTAAAAGTGATGCAAGTCAAAGCGGGAGTGCCTGTTGTGGCTGCAACAGGCGATCAATTGCTTAATTATGTTCCGGGCACGCAAGGAGAGGAAGCCCTGTGCCACCAGAATACTGAAAGTGGCGTGAACAACATCGTGCTTGCGGCAATTCTTGAAGAGATGAAGAGCCGCCATGCCTTGACAGCTGATTTTGATCAGCTTGTTCGGGATGATGAGCTTGATCAATATCTTTGATTAGTTTAGATGGATTGGGTGCCACAAAGTCCAGCCTTGCGGCACCCAACCCATCTAATGCCTCATTGCGCTATACATAGTGCCAATGTGGTGTTTTATTGTTATTTCGATATTCGCAAACGATCAGTCTGCCGTTTTTCGCATATTCAACTTTGCCGACATCTGCTTTCTTGCAGAATTCTCCAGCATCATGAGTGCCTACTTGTGGGTTTGGCTGAGGGGTAGGTTGGGGCGCTGGCGGTTGTGGCTCGCTTTCCTGATCCCCCAAACCATATGCTCGCGCAATGGCATTAAGCGTGGACGAGTTAACTGCATTTTTTCCTCCTAGAACGTAGACGTTCTGCGCGGAGGAAATATTTTGCGCTGCAAAATCAATAGTCGGAGAATTGCTGTCTTGCACAAGCAGCATGGCAGTCTTTTTCGATCCTGATAGTGCGCTGCCTGCAAGGGCATCTGGGAAGTTGGATCCTGTGGCGAATACCACATCTTGCGGTGCAGAATTTAGGTTATTGAGCACGAACTCGCCTATTGATTTACTCGTTTCATAGCGAGTGCCTCCGGATAAGCGAGTTACGTTGATTCCCAGTGCTTCCAGATTCGTCTGAACATGTTGTGGGACGGCTGCCGTTCCTCCGGCGATAATGACGGAATTGAATGCGCCGGATTCCAGAATCTGAAGGGAATCTGGGTCAAGACCAGAAGGAGAGCTGAGGAAGAATGGCGAAGAGGTCTGATATGCATAAGGTGATATGGAAAGAGCGTCGGCGAAGCTGTTTCCTGTGGCAATGATTGCTACTTTGGAAGCTTGGCTTCTCGTATTTGAGGAGGTCAAAGCGTTGTAAATCTGCAGAGCTGTGTCATAACGGGTGCTGCCGGCGATTCGTTCAATTTCCATGGAGGACTGAATCTGACGGATTGACTGCTCCACATCGGCAGAAATAGCGCTTTGTCCACCAATGATAAAGACTTTGCGAACTCCGAGACGTTGCATCTCGAAGGAAGCTTCGCTTGACAGGCTATAGGAATCCGTCAATATTATAGGTGCGTTATAGGCTCCAGCGAGAGAAGAAGCGGCAAGTGCATCTGGGAAGTTGCTTCCTGCCGCAAGCACCGCATACTCAGACGATGTAGGAAATGCCTGTTCAACGATCTGAGACATCGTTTCATAGCGAGTATTGCCCGCGATTCGGGTGAATGAGTTGACGCTGGCATATGCATTATGTGTGGGGATAAGCGCTAGAGTGCAAAATACACATACGATAGCGGCAATCACACTTCGAACTTTGTTATGAATCGATTTCATATTTCTCTCCTCAAACGGTGTGCCTAGAGCGATTATACCTTTGAAAGGTGTTGAATTGAATGTGGAGATTCGGGTCGCCGACTGAGATTGAGGGGGTTCTATGAGAGGCTTGGGACGAAGAGACATTCCTATTATGGTTTGTATTTTTGTTTTATTCGGTTTACTGATTGCAGCGCTCCCAGCTGCGGCTGATGAGGGGGAAAATGCGTCGGTTGCTCTTGAACGATTAATGGTCAAAGCGCAGTCAGATGATTACCGTTCCTCGGAAAGAGAGGATTTATTCGGAACCTGGCTCCACAATGATGAGCTTGGAGGTAGCGCGACTACTCGTGACTATATTTTGCAGAGAGATATGGAAAATGTCACGTTCACGTCGGAAAGGCATGTTAATACTGGAACACTGCATGACCCGTACACCGGAGAAACAATCTATTTTCAAAGAGGGCAGAGTACATCTAATAAGGTTCAGATTGATCATGTCGTTGCCGTAGGGGAGGCGTATGAAAGTGGCGCTGATGCTTGGACAAAGAATCAGCGGGTTGCCTATGCCAATGATCCTTATGTTTTGCTGGCCGTAAAAGGAGCGGCGAATGCATCAAAATCGGATAAAGATGCAGCGAACTGGCTTCCTTCTCAGAAGAGCTATGACTGCTCGTATGTGAGTCGTCAAATCGGAATAAAAGAACACTACGGTCTTTCGGTAGACACTGCTGAGAAAGAAGCAATGCGGTCGGTATTGTCTCAGTGTCCGTCCGGGCAAACTATCCCGGTTTACAACGGGAATAACGCTTCTCCGGAAGTGCCTTTACCGAATCCTGATCCCACTCCGGACGATACGCATGGGCAAATGATTCGTTTGTTTGGAAATAATCGGTACGACACGATGACGGATGTTGTCGACACTGCTTTTCCAGAGGAGACTTCGACGGTTATTGTCACTTCGGGTGAGAATTATCCCGATGCTTTGGCTGTTTCCGGATTTGCCGGCATAGAAAATGCTCCTGTGCTTCTAACGAACCCACAGGTGTTGAGTGCCAACGTACGTAATGAAATAAAGCGCTTGAAGCCTTCTTCCGTCGTTATTGTCGGTGGAGAAAAAGCGGTTTCCTCTGATGTGGAGTCTTCTTTAAAGCAATGCGTTGACGGAGTTGAACGAATTCAGGGTGCCACACGAATAGATACGGCATTGCAAATTTATGAAGCGGGGAAGAGTCTGTCCGCTGGATGGGGAGAAACCGCGGTTGTTGTTACTGGAGGAAATAATCAAAACGGATTTGCTGATGCACTATCTGTGACATCCTATGCGTATGCTCAGAAGGCACCGGTGTTCTTATCTGATGCGGAGACTGGTCTTACAGCAGATCAGCAGAATGCTTTAAAGGATGGGAACTTTACTCAAATCGTAATCGTTGGAGGGGCTCAGGCAGTTCCTGAATTTGTCTCGGCTCAAATCGAGCAGACGGTAGGTATTAAACCAATTCGTATTGCTGGGCAGACTCGGTATAATACGAGTATTCTTTTCGCTCGCTGGGCTATCGGACAGGGCGCATTGACTATGAACAATGTTGTTTTCACTACAGGGCAAAACTATCCAGATGCCTTATCTGGAGGTCCTTTGGCTGGTCGTGATGCAAGCTGTATGTTGCTGGTGAACAACAGCGATGCAACCGTATCCAATGTGGGAAGCTATGTGTCTTCTTATGCGGAATCTGTGTCTGAAGCGTACATTTTGGGAGGAGCTAATGCGGTTAGCTGGAACACTGCCGGCCGGCTTTCTAAGAGTCTTGGTTTGGCTCTGACAAACTAAGCAACTTCGTGAGGGCATTCAGAGATATGCGTTGGGGCTGCCCGCTCCTTAAAGGAACGGACAGCCCCAACACATACGCGGATGACCGGTAGCGCTACTTGTTTTACTTCTTGCCTCGCACCTTGCGCGCTACGACTTTCATGAGTTCGCGCTGCTTGGATCCGGTGGGGGCTAAAACATCCACATATTTACGGATTGGACTGTCTTCAGCAATGGCCCGATCATGATGTTCCGGAGGTTCCGGCTTCTGCACTCCCGACATGGCGGCGTACATTTGCGCAACGAACGGAGTTTCCTGCGCGTACTGCCAATACAGTGGAGCGAAATCGCACCAAGGATTCTTCCAAGGCTTGTCGAAACCGGCATAATGTACGACCTTTGGCGCCTTGCGCGATTCCATGTATGCCTTATACACGTCTGCAGGTGCGAAATCGAATACTCCCGCCACACGTCCAGCACAGTTATGCATCACATTCCACGAATAGTCGAGGTAGGTAACAAGACCTTCGCACTCGGTATTAAGAATGTCCTGATCGTTGTAGATATATCCCGGCTTCGAGGCAATCTGCAGCCATTCATGAACCGTATGAATCTTACGCGTGCGATCCAAATTCATAACTAGCACGCCAGCCTGGAAATATCCATAGGCGTCACGCATATGCAACTGCTTGCGCACATACTCGGCGCGAATACCATCCTTCATATTGAGATTGCCGATGAAGTCGATATCCGGCACTGCGGCGATAGCATTATCGCCCATTTCCGTATCGAACAGTTCGGCAACATCACCATTCACTACAAGATCGCAATCCAAGTACAGCAGCTTTGAGTAGAAAGGCAACGCTTCCTGAATGATGAAACGATAATACGTTTCCACACTGATATGCGCATTGCTGGTGGTGAGATTGAATCCTGCAAGATATCGGCTCACATCATAGAAACGTACGGCGGCATTCGAGAATTGCGCAAGGAATTTCGTAATAATCTGCTTGTTCTCGTCAGAAATGTTTCGTTCCAGCACGATCACATCGTAAAAACGATCTTCGGAAGCGTTCTTCAGCATCGAATATATCGTGGTAGTGAGCATTGGAACGTAATTATCGTCCGCTGCAAAAACCACAGGCACAATGGTTTCAGGATTCTCCTGCAACGGTTCAAGCTTGGCGAACGGTTCCGGATGCAGAAAATGCACGCACTGCAGTCGCTTGATTTTCCAATTGGCTCCAGTGCGCTGCTTATGTGCAAGAAAAATATTAAGCAAACGTTCAGAAAGATGCCCCACGGTGCGAGTAGTCTGCACATCCATCTTGCTGAAATCAGTATGCTCGGCAAACTCATCCAGCAGGGGGAACAACCATTCGTTGTACTCGAAGAAAATATCCTTCTTCATGATAAACATGTTGCAGAAAGCTGCAGTATGGCCATTCAGCACCGCATCAGCATCCGCTTTGTAATCAGGATGACGTGCGCACAGAATGTCGTACATGTGACGCAAATCCTTGAGGCGAAGATGCCTATCCGCATCCCAATGCTGCTTGAGATTCGTAAACCCACCAATACGACGGGTGTCATTAAGCGGCGTGGTGATAACGTCCCATCCATCTACCGCTTTGGAGATATCGCCATCGTTGATGCCATACTTTTCAATGGTTTGACTGTCGATATAGGAATCGATGATTTCGCCATAGTCGTTTTCCTGATGCGGGGTATCGGTGAAATCGAAGTAGCGTCGGTAGTGGCAGAAACCGTAGTAGTCGGCATCCTCGTTTTTCCAAGCCCAGTATTGCGCGGTCAGTTCGCAGTAACGGGGATTTTTATCGGAAATATTCTCACCCTCATCGTCATGCAGCGTGCTGTCGAACCGCCTTGCGGCATGGGCCACTCCAACCTGTACAGGGAGGATGCTGTTTCCTTCAGGGAAAACAGCAGGCTTGTGTGCCGACACGAAGATTTTGATATCCGGATGCTGATGTTCTCCTGTGAGAGCCATGTGAGATATTCCGCCTTACTGAAACAAACGTCCTTTCCACAATAGAATATATGAAAGTACTGCTGAAGAAGGGCACGCTATACGTTTTTGTGCTCAAATACTTCGCACTAGTAGGATAGGACGCTTGTGAAGAACTTTTTTGACAGCCTCAAAAAGAGGTACCACTACGCGATAGTGGTATTCAAGGAACTGGTGAAAACCGATTTCCAGTTGCGTTACCAAGGATCGTTCCTCGGCATGGTGTGGTCCGTGTTGAAGCCGCTTATGTTGTTCGCTGTGATGTATGTGGTGTTCGTGAAGTTCTTGAAGTTCTCCGACGGCACCCCGACGTTCCCGATTTCGTTGTTGTGCGGTACCTGCTTGTGGAGCTTCTTCTCCGAATCCACTAGCATGGGTATGCAATCCATTGTTGGCCGCGGTGATTTGCTGCGTAAGGTTCATTTCCCGAACTACATTATTGTGGCTTCCACCACTATGGGTTCTATGATTTCTCTCGGCATCAACCTGCTCGTGGTGATCTGCTTCGGTTTCTTCGCCCATGCGCATTACACGTGGCGAGTATTGCTTGTGCCGCTCAGCATTATTCAGTTGTATTGCCTTGGTCTTGGCGTAGCTTTGCTGCTTGCTTCGCTGTTCGTGTATTTCCGTGACGTGGCTCATATTTGGGAAGTCATATTGCAGGCCATGTTCTATGCAACGCCTATCATCTACCCAATTTCCATGATTGCGGATAAGGGTTACGGCTGGGCCGCCAATATTTTGATGCTTAATCCTTCCACTCAGGTGATTATGGATATTCGTCATAATCTGCTTTCTCCGGAGTATGTGCCGACTGTGTGGAGCATGGTTGATAACAAGTTGCTTTGCTTGCTGCCGTATGCGTTGTCAGTTTTCATTCTGTGGCTGGGCATTCACGTGTTCCGTAAGTACAGTTCCAAGTTCGCGGAGGTGCTCTAAATCATGACTGAGGTTGCAATGACTGAAGAGGGAAACGTTGACGAGCGCCCTGTAGTGCTCAGGGTCGACCATGTCGCCAAAATGTTCCGTCTGCCTACAGAACAGGCTACTGGCTTGAAGATGGCCTTTCTGAATTGGACGAAAGGCATCAAAGGCTATACCGAGCAGCATGTTCTGCGTGACATCAACTTCGAAGTTCGTCAAGGTGATTTCTTCGGTATCGTCGGGCGTAACGGTTCCGGCAAGTCCACGCTGTTGAAGATTATTTCTCAGATCTATACTCCGGAACATGGTTCCGTAACGGTTAAAGGCAAGCTGGTGCCATTCATCGAGCTTGGTGTTGGATTCAATCCGGAGTTGACCGGCCGCGAGAACGTGTATCTGAACGGTGCTCTACTAGGCTTCACTCGTGCTGAAATCGACGCGATGTATGACGACATCGTTGAGTTCGCCGAGCTTGAAGATTTCATGGATCAGAAGCTCAAGAATTATTCTTCGGGCATGCAGGTGCGCCTCGCCTTCTCCGTTGCTATCAAGGCTCAAGGCGATATCCTAGTTCTCGATGAAGTTCTAGCCGTCGGCGACGAAGCATTCCAGCGTAAGTGCGACAACTTCTTCGCCGAAATCAAGAAAGATCCAACGAAGACCGTTATTCTTGTCACCCATTCCATGGATTCCGTCAAGAAGTACTGCAACAAGGCCATCCTGATCAAGGACGGCGAGATTATCGCCAGTGGTGACAAGAACGATGTTGCCGATCGTTATACTCTCGAAAATCTCAAGTCTGAGCATAAAGAGCGAAAAGAAAATCCGGAAGATGAATATTCACTAGGCTTGAGTGAGAAGGTGCCCACTTTCCGAATTCTGCCTGTTTCCCCGCAGATTTCATCCTGTGCCGAGACGTTCGAATTTGATGTCGAATATGATCTTCGTGATAGTGACGGCGGAGAATTCTACATTCCTATGTCGGTCTTGGATGTCAAGCGCGGCGGTGTGCCCTATGACTGTGGTGTCGCTTTTAAATTCAGCAATGCCGGGCATAACAAGATTCACTTTGCGTTGCCTCTGAGCATATTCAATGATGGAGATTTTAAGATTATCGCCACCATGCGCAAGATTCCGGATACGTCAAATCTGAGGAAGTTTGAGCAGCTTGCTTTTACGAGTGATGAGAACTCATGCTACTTCTCGGTTCGAAATCCAGGAACTACTAATTTCGCAGGGCTTCTTAATGACAAGGCGCTTCATATTGACTGCTTAGGAACAAGCCGTATCTGATAAGTCAATGGTGGTGTTTG
>OGWS01000915.1_pt1 | contig 27137 bp, 24 predicted proteins | sample 1576111 | NCBI WGS metagenome assembly OGWS01 (sample SAMEA3541534, study PRJEB24748) | human gut metagenome | biome: human gut; feature: human-associated habitat; material: faeces | place: China | collected 2012
TAAGCTCGTTTACGGTGACAATACTTGGCTGGCGACGGCCCGGGAAGATAACTCATCGCGCACACCGAACACCGACTCGAAAGAGTCGGTGTTTTGTTTTCGTTAAGAATTCCCTGTTCACTGGAACTCACCTCTCCTTATATGATATAATAGTCCAAATTGTATTTTATCGCGAAGCAGGGGGTCGAGAATGAACAAAATTTTGAAAGAAAAAATCAGCGAGTCGGTGTCGTCTGTCCTGCCGATCACGATCATCGTGCTGCTGCTCAGCGTGACGATCACACCGATGCCGGTCGGCACAATGGTGCTGTTTTTAACCGGTGCGGCGCTGCTTATCGTCGGCATGGCATTGTTTTCACTCGGCACGGACGTATCTATGACGCCTATGGGCGAGGGTATCGGCGCACAGCTGCCACGCACGAAAAATCTATTCATCGTGATACTCATTACGCTCATCATCGGCATACTCATCACGATCGCGGAGCCGGATCTGCAGGTGCTGGCCGGTCAGGTGCCGTCCATTCCGAACAATGTGCTGATCTGGACGGTCGCGGTCGGTGTCGGTCTGTTTTTCGTGCTTGCCATGCTGCGTACGCTGTTTAAGATTCGTCTGTCGCTGCTGCTCATTGTGTTTTACGCGGTGGTGTTTATCCTGTCGGCTTTCGTGCCGAACGAGTTCGTTTCTGTGGCGTTTGACTCGGGCGGCGTGACCACCGGACCGGTCACCGTACCGTTCATCATGGCGCTCGGTGTTGGTTTAGCCTCCATCCGAGGCGATAGCGGCGCACAGGAGGACAGCTTTGGTCTGGTTGCGCTGTGCAGCATCGGGCCGGTACTGGCGGTGCTGCTGCTTGGTATTTTCTATCCGACAAACGGCGCAGGCTACACGGCAGTGACCGTGCCGGACGTGGAGGACACTCGTCAGGCAGCGCACACATTTGTGGTGGAGCTGCCTGCGTACATACACGAGGTGTTGTCCGCACTGGTGCCAATCATCCTGTTCTGCGCGGTGTTTCAGCTGATTTTCCGCAGATTCCATGCCATGCAGCTTAGAAAAATCGGCGTGGGTTTTGTGTACACATTTACCGGCCTGTCGCTGTTTTTGACCGGCGTAAACGTCGGATTTATGCCCGTGGGACATTATCTTGGACAGCAGCTGGCGCTGAGCGGACAGAAATGGGTGCTGGTGCCGCTCGGCATGCTTATCGGCTATTTTCTGGTAACTGCGGAGCCGGCCGTGCATGTGCTCAATCGACAGGTCGAGTCCATCACAAACGGCGGCATCTCGCAGAGAGCGATGATGCTCAGCCTGTCCATCGGCGTGGCCTGCTCGGTCGGCATGGCGATGCTGCGCGTATTGACAGGCATTTCAATCTATTATATACTGGTGCCGGGTTATCTTGCCGCACTGGGACTGACTTTCTGCGTGCCGAAAATTTTCACCGGCATCGCATTTGACTCGGGCGGCGTTGCGTCCGGTCCGATGACGACCACATTCCTGCTGCCGTTCGCCATGGGCGCGTGTGAAGCGCTCGGCGGCAACGTGATGACTGACGCCTTCGGTATTGTAGCTATGGTAGCCATGACCCCGCTGCTTACCATTCAGGTGCTGGGTCTCATCTATAAAAAGAAACAGAACAGCGAGGATGCGTCCGATGTTTCCGCAGAGGATGAGGACAGCATCATCGTTTTGGAGGGAGCAGAGCATGAGTGAAAACCGACCGCAGATGACGGTGCAGAGCGCGGTAGAGGTCGTGGCGGCCGTTGTTGACGTGGAGCAGGGCGAAAAGGTGCTGCGTATCTATCGTGAGGAACAGGCGCCGGTGGACTTTGTGTGCATGGCACACGGCACGGCGCGCACGGAAATGCTCGACCTGCTCGGTATCGGTGAAACGGCAAAGGCCATTGTGATGTGTATGGTCAGCCGTCAGACCGGCGTTCGCCTGCTCAAAAGGCTCGGACGCGAGCTGGAAATGCGATATCCCGGACGCGGAATCGCGTTTGCCATTCCGATTACAGGCATTGGTCTGCGGTGGCATAAGCTGCTGACCGCTGCAGACGAGGAGCAAAAGGAGGTCAGCCGGATGCACGAGACAGAGAAGAACGACGGTTTTGACGTTGTAGCAGTTGTGATGGAGCGCGGCTATACCAACGTGGCGATGGATGCGGCGCGAAAGGCCGGTGCACGCGGCGGCACGGTCATTTCAGCGCGCGGTATTGCGGAAAATGAGGTTAAACGATTTTTCGGTATCGAAATTCAGGCCGAAAAGGAAATCGTGTTCCTCGTGGTGCGAAGCGATGAGAAACAGCAGGTTATGACGGCGCTGATGCAGGCGGTCGGAATGAAGACCCGCAGTCATGGCATTGTGCTGTCAATGCCGCTTTCGGCAGCCATCGGACTGGCGGATTGATAATGGAAAATGGAGAATGGAAAATAAGCGTCTGACGTTTGCTTTCTGTTCTCCGTTTTTTATTGTGTTATTTGGCGGGAAACGGCGGGACACCATCCCGCTCTGCACAATTTATCCCGCAGGGGAGCACAGCGTGCTCTCCCGTAACACAAAAGAGAGGAACGTATCCTTCAATTTCCAATTTCCATCTTCACTCTGATAAAATAGTATGATATAATGAGGGCAGTAATTTTCACAGGGAGAACCCCTGACAGGAGTAGATAACCATGATAAATGAGCATATGATGGATTTAGGCAGCCGCCGTTCGACGATCCGTGAGCTGTTCGAGTACGGGAACAGCCGTGCGGCGATCGTTGGCCGCGAGAACGTATTCGATTTCTCGATCGGCAACCCGAACGTACCCGCCCCGGAGGCCGTTCGTCAGGCGATTTACGCCGAAGCGGCAGGTGATCCGGTTGCACTGCACGGCTATACCTCGGCACAGGGTGCCGCAGACGTGCGAGGCGCACTGGCGGACAGCCTCAACAAGCGTTTCGGCACGGACTACACCGGCGACAGCCTGTACCTGACTGCAGGCGCGGCAGCCGCGCTCTCTTGTGCGTTCAAGGCGATTGTCTGCGAGGGTGACGAGATTGTTGTGTTTGCACCGTATTTTCCGGAATATAAAATGTTCATCGAAAGCGGTGCCGGTGCCAAGTGCGTCATTGTGCCGCCGTCTATCGCGGATTTTCAGATTGACTTCGGTGCTCTCGAACAGCGCCTGAATGAGCACACCAAGGCGGTCGTTGTCAACTCGCCGAACAACCCGTCCGGTGCAGTGTACTCCGAGCAGACCATCAAGCGCCTTGCCGACATACTGCGCGATAAGGAGAAGGAATACGGTCACCCGATTTACCTCATTTCGGATGAGCCGTACCGCGAGATCGTATATGATGGCGTGCAGGTGCCGTTTGTGCCGCATTTTTATGACGATACCATTATCTGCTACTCGTACTCCAAGTCGCTGTCGCTGCCGGGTGAGCGTATCGGCTATGTGCTCGTGCCGCCGGCAGCCGCCGACAGCAAGGCGCTGTACGCTGCGGTCTGCGGTGCCGGCCGCGCACTCGGTTATGTTTGTGCACCGAGTATGTTCCAGCGCGTAGCGGCACGCTGTGCCGACCAGACCAGCGATATTGCGGTCTACCAGACCAACCGCGACCTGCTCTTTAACGGTCTGACCTCGATGGGGTATCACTGTGTCAAGCCGGACGGCGCGTTTTATCTGTTCCCGCAGACGCTCGAGGCAGATGACCGCGCCTTCAGTGAACGCGCAAAGAAATATGACCTGTTGGTTGTTCCAGGTGCGGATTTTGGTGCCCCCGGTCATATGCGAATTTCTTACTGTGTGAAAACCGAGACCATTGAGCGTGCGCTGCCGCTGTTTGAACGACTGGCGAAGGAGTATCGCGGATTTATTATGTAAAGTTCACAAGTAGTTTCGGTTAATTATGTATAAGGTGTCAAGCGGAACTGTGCAAACTGCACAAAACAATGATGGTTGAGTTGTGAGATATTCATAAAAACTTGCTCTTGTATTCTTTTCAGGGAAAGTGTATTATAATACCAGAGATCAGGAACGGATCTCAAAAATACAATCACTTGAATCACTGAAAAGGAGTGCAAAGATTATGGGTATGAGAAGTTTCTTTAATGGACTGGTAAACGCTCGCATGGTAGAACTGGAAGGCGAACACATCAACGCTAAGACCATGAACCGTACCAATCGTCGCGGCAAGTAATCGTCTGATTCAAAAAACATCACACGAGGAGCCGTAACCGTACATGACAACTGAAGACAGTAAGTGAAACCCTTCCGAGGACAACATTCGGAAGGGTTTTTCTTTTGATGAAGGCAACACCGCACAATTAAAGCTACGGCGCTTTACGGAAATTTTGTGTCCTGATGTCGTTCCGGCTTTACGGTAATACACAAAGTATTACCGCAAAACCGCGCCTAATCAGTACGCAAAATTTGCTCGTAAATCGCTCTTGTTCAATTATGCGGTATTGCCTTATCCGGTCGGATGCTCCTGTGTGAACTCGGTCTGGCGGCGGAAGAACGCGGCGCGTTCCTCGAGCGTGGACGGCCGGATGCTGTGTTTGCCGCAATCCGGACAGACGTGGGTTTCAGCGCTGCCGAAGAAGATAAAGTGGCAGCATTTGGTGTCGCAAGTGTAGATCATGGCTTCACCTCTCTTTTTTACTGAGGACAGTGTACCACAGAGCAAGTCCGATAAAACTCCCTTTCTTGCAGGAGCATGGGGAAGTATGGTATACTGATAGCACCAATTATAAAAAATTTGTCTGGGAGTATCAAAATGGGGGAACAAAAACGCAGTCTGTTACGTCAATTATATTTACCGGCGGTTTTATGCACTGCGCTCTGGGGCAGTGCGGCGCCGTGCGTCAAGCGCGGGTACGAGCTGTTCGCTGTTTCGGCTGACGCGCCGTTTTCGCAGCTGGTATTCGCCGGCTGGCGGTTTGCGCTGGCGGGAATTCTTGTGCTGCTCGTGACCCGGCTGAAAGGGCACCGAATCGTGCCCAAACGGGACGAAATCAAGCCGATTCTGGCGATCAGTCTGTTTCAGAGCATGCTGCAGTATGTGTGCTACTACATCGGTCTGAGCGGCACGACCGGCACCAAAGGCTCGGTGCTCTCCGGCACGCAGACGTTTTTCGCGCTGCTGTTGGCGCATTGCCTGCTGCCGAATGATAAGCTCAATCGACGGAAAACGCTTGGCTGCATCTGCGGCTTTGCGGGCGTGCTCGCGCTCGGACTGGGCGGACTGAACGGCTTCAACCTCACCGGTGACGGTCTGGTGCTGCTGAGCGCGGTATCGGCGGGTGCGGGCGCGCTTGTTTCGCGCATTTACACGCCCGGCCGTGATCCCATGCTGCTGACCGGCTGGCAGCTGCTCATCGGCGGATGTTTTCTGCTGGGTGTCGGCACGGCTGGCGGAGGCGCACTCGGTCGGGTGACGCTCGGCGGCGTGCTGCTGCTCGGCTACATGATCGCGCTGTCTGCGGCCGCGTTTACCATCTGGACGGCGCTTTTGGGTAAATTTCCGGTCGGAAAGGTCAGCCTGTTCGGCTTCCTGATTCCGGTGTTCGGAACGTTGTTCTCCGCGCTCGTGCTCGGCGAGAATATCTTCACCGTACGCAATCTGGCGGCGCTTGTGTTGGTCAGCGGAGGTATTGCCGTTGCCAATTCGACATCGACAAAAAAGTAACACCGCAGACGGAATTGCGGTGCATAAAGGGTTAATCTATGGTATTTAGTTCTGCAATTTCGCTGTTTTTCTTTGTGCCGATCGTGTTTCTGCTCGATCGCAGGCTGTCGAACGTGGATGCGAAAAACACCTGGCTGCTCCTCGCAAGTCTGGTGTTCTACTCGTTCGGACAGGTGTATTACCTGCCGCTGCTGCTCGCATCGGTGGCGCTCAACTACGTCTGCGGACGGTTGGCCGCAGGAAAGTACGCCAAACTCGGCGTCACGCTTGCTGTCCTCGGCGGAATAGGGCTGCTCGCCGTGTTCAAGTACGCGGATTTTGCTATCCGCACAGTGAACGCACTGTGCGGGCTGAGTCTGCCGCTGACCGGCATTGCGCTGCCCATCGGCATCTCGTTCTTCACCTTTCAGGGACTTTCCTACGTCATCGATGTGTATCGTGAGCCGCAAACGGTCTCGCACTCGTTCAAGAAGGTGCTGCTGTACATCGCGTTTTTCCCGCAGCTGATCGCCGGGCCGATCGTCAAATACCACGACATCGAGCAGGAAATCGACAGCCGCCGCACCACACCGCAGGAGACCGCACTCGGCATCCGCCGGTTTATCTGCGGTCTGAGCAAAAAGCTGCTGCTGTCGAACGCGCTCGGTCAGATGGCGGATACCGTGTTCGCGCTGCCTGCCGGAGAGATCGGCATGCTGGCAGGATGGACGGGCGCCATTTGCTACACGCTGCAGATCTACTTCGATTTTTCCGGCTACAGCGATATGGCCATCGGTCTCGGACGCATGTTCGGCTTCCATTTCCGCGAAAACTTCAATTATCCGTACACCGCGACCACCATCAAGGAGTTCTGGCGCCGCTGGCACATTTCGCTGTCCGGCTGGTTCCGCGATTACCTGTATATTCCGCTCGGCGGCAACCGAAAAGGGAATGCGCGGACGTGGCTCAACCGTTTTCTCGTATTTTTTGCAACCGGACTGTGGCACGGCGCAAGCTGGACGTTCGTCCTCTGGGGACTGTGGCACGGCTTGTTTTCCGTGCTTGAGGACTGCGGCGCGATTCCGGTGGACAAGCTCAAGGGTAAGCGCAGCGGACAGCTGTATACGCTGCTCGTGGTCGTGCTCGGCTTTACGCTGTTCCGTGCGGACACGCTGGCGCAGGCCGGCGCCATGTATGCCGCGATGTTCTCCGGCATTGGTCTGCACTGGCTGGGCACGGCGGCTGTCTGGGCAAAATTTACGCCTGCGTTTGCACTGACGCTGTGTCTTGCACTGCTCCTGTGTACGCCTGTGGCCTGTGAGCATACGCCGAAACGTGAGAGTGTGACGTTCATCGGCTCTCTGGGTTTGCTGCTGCTGTGCATGATGTACCTTGCGGCAGGCTCGTTTAATCCGTTCATTTACTTCCAATTTTGAGGTGAAATATGAAATATAAATGGTTTACAGCGGCGTTTTTGTCGCTGTGCCTGATTCCGGCAGCGGGTATGCTCGTGCTGCCCGAGCAGCAGGCGGCAGGCAATGAGCATCTCACGCCCAAGCCGAGCCTGTGGAACGCGCAGACCGGCTGGAACGCAGAGTTTCTCGGTGACCTGACTGATTATGTTGCCGACCATTTCGGCTTCCGGCAGGAGCTTGTCACCGCGAACGCCGCCCTGCAGACCGGGCTGCTGTGCACCTCGCCTGCTGAGGACGTCATTTACGGTACGGACGGCTGGCTGTACTACGCGAAAACGCTCGATGATTATCAGAATCACGCAACGCTGACCGAGAGTGAGGCGCAGCAGCTGGCGCAGACGGTAAAATCCATGCAGGACTACTGCGAAAGCCGCGGCGCGCGCTTTCTGTTCACGATTGCGCCGAATAAAAGCTCGCTTTACCCGGAGCACATGCCTGCGCGCTACCTGACCGAGGACGCGGACGGCAGCTACGAGCGCGTGCTGCCGTATCTCGAACAGGAGGGCGTGAACTATGCCGACCTGTTCTCCGTGTTCCGCGCACACGCAAACGTGCTGTATTATAAGACCGACTCGCACTGGACGAACCGCGGCGCCGCGCTCGCACACGATTATCTGATGAACACGCTCGACTTGCCGCATACGGCGTTCACGGACGCGGACTATACGACCGAGCGGAGCCACAGCGGCGATCTTTACCAAATGCTGTACCCGAAAGGCACGCAAAAGGAGGAAACGCAGGTGTATCAGACCTCGTTTTCGTATGTGAACCCGCCGCGCTCGGACGAGGATATCCTCATGCAGACCACACAGGAGAATGCGCCGAACGGCCGTCTGCTGCTGTGCCGCGATTCGTTCGGCAATGCGCTGCATCCGTTTCTCGCGGAGGATTTTCGTGAGGCGATCATCACCCGGCAGATGCCGTATCCATTGGAGCAGGTGCAGGAGGGCGATACGGTCATCATCGAGATTGTCGAGCGAAATCTGCCGAATATACTAAAATATTCACCGGATTTGGGGAACAAAACCGAACCGTAATCCGTCTAATCAGTATCCGCAGGAGAAATAAACAATATGGAGGAAATTTTATGAAAAAGCTGACAGCCATGCTGCTGGCACTAATGCTCTGCTTTGGTCTTGCTGCGTGCGGCGGCAACACCGCGCAGGACGATACCAAGGACGAGAGCCAGACCGTCCAGACCGGCAAAACCGAGGATAAGAAGGACGAAGCGAAGACTGAGGAGAAATCCGACGAGACCAAGACTAAGACTGACGATAAGACCTCGACTGACAGCAAAACCGAGGATAAAACGACCGAAACCAAGCCGGTAACAAGCAGTACGAACACCACGACCGCAAAGCCGTCTGGTTCAGCGGGCACGAGCAAGCCGTCTGCCTCGACCTCGACGAGCAAACCGGCGGCATCCGCTCCGGAAAGCAAGCCGGCACAGAGCAAGCCTGCGGCAAGCGCTCCGGCTGAGACCAAACCCGCAGAACCGGCGAAGCCGACTGCCTCTCAGGCGAGCGGGTACGTTGGTTCGTCCGCATCTGCACTTGAGAGCGCACTCGGCGCACCGATATCCAAGAGCTATTCGCCGAGCTGCATGGGCGAAGGCGAGGACGGCATCTGGACGTATGACGGGTTTACCGTTTATACCTATAAAGAGGGCGGTTCGGAGACTGTCGAAGCGGTTCAATAAATTAGCAGTTAGTAATTGACGATATGGTTTTATGTTTCGCAGGGGAGGCCGATGGCCTCCCTTGTTCGCGTTCTGCAGAGGTAAAATGAAAGGGCAGACCAATGGTCTGCCCCTGAGGAGGATAAAATTCCTAATTACGGACTTATCAGAGAATGCGTCTCTGCGGTTTATTCGCTACCTGCTTTACGGCCTTGCACGGCACGCCGATGGCAAGCATACCTGCCGGTATATCCTCCGTCACAACGCTGCCTGCGCCGATGACGGCGTTATCACCGATGGTGACGCCCGGGCAAATTTGCACGCCCATGCCAATCCAGACGTTATTGCCGATGGTGACCGGCTTGGCATATTCCAGTCCGGCGTTGCGCTGTGCAACATCGAACGGATGGCCTGCGGTCGAGATACAGCAGTTCGGGCCGATGAACACATGGTCACCGATGGTGACCGGTGCTGCGTCCAGGATCACAAGGTTATGGTTTGCATAAAATGCACGGCCGACACGCGTATGGCTGCCGTAATCGACAAAAAACGGCGGCTCAATGACAATATCGGGCGCACAGGCGCCTAAAATGGTATGCAGAAGGGCGTTTTTCTCCTCCTTCTGGGAGGAGCGGAGTGTATTGTAATCCATGCACAGGTCGCTGGTCTGCGCACGCGCTTCGAGCAGCGCAGGGTCGCTGTTGGCGTCGTACAGCAGGCCGGAAGCGGCTTTTTCAAGTTCGGTCATCGTCAGGGTTCCTCCTTAATTCTGGTGGCGTACCAGTTCATAATCATCGCCGGAGCGGTAGTACGGACAGCTTTTGCCGGTCTGCATCAGGCGGTAGAATTCGTCCTCATCCAGATAGGCTTCGCATACATATTCATCCATTTCATCATCGTAGACGTTGTAGGCGCAGTCGTCACAGGTTCCGGTCATCGGTCAGCGCTCCTTTCAATTTGGTCGATTGCGGACTGCAGAATAGCCTCGGGGTCGTTGCCGCAGATGTCGAGACACTCCGCATAGATGAGTCGGGTCTCGCGGATACCGAAGTATTCTTTGGCCATAGCGGTCAGATAATCGAAGCTGAACCGCGGGTCGTACGCGCCGCCTGCGGTGGTGATGTAGGTCAGACTGCGGGCGCGGCACAGGCCGCACGACTGCCCGTGGTCGTTGTAGGCGCTGACAATGCCGGTGACATAAATGTTCTCAATGTAGGTTTTCAGCTGTGCCGGAAAGCCCAGATCCCAGTAGGGAGCGGCAATGATGATATCGTCGGCATCAGCAAACTGGTGGGCATAATCGAACATCGGGTCGTGCCATTTGCCGCCGGCAATGAGCGATTCGCGGTGAGCAAGCCGTTCACGGTTGAGCGGGACAAGCGGCTGATCGTATATGTTCAGCTCAGTGACGTCGCTTATGCGTGCGAGATAGGCGCGCGCCAGCCGTGCCGTCCGCGACTCTTCCCGCGGACAGGCGTTGATGTAGAGTGTCATGGTATCCTTCCTTCTTCTTGTTCCTAACTATATAGTATAGCAGAAAAATGAGGAATTAGGAATTAGTAATTAGAAATTATTGTGAGAATGAATCGTTTACCCTGGGGTGCTCCGGTCGCGCTGCGGGCGAACAATGTTCGCCCCTACGGTAAAGATATAACAAATAGATTAGTGTATGTTAGCGTATGTTAGTGTGGGTAACAGGTTGTATATATGTAATAATCTGTATATCAACATACACTATCATACGGTAAGTTTTTTATAGAGCAGTGCACTGCACGCCTGTATCAAACGACATGCAGAGATAAAACGAAAGGGCAGACCATTGGTCTGCCCTTTCGGAAGGTTATCGCTAATCTTTAATTGCTAACTACTGATTATTCAGCCCAGTACTTCGCAACATGTGCCTTGGTAACCTCGGCGGCCTTCTTGATATTCTCCTCGTTGGACAGCTTGTAGTAGTCCGGACGGAACACCTCCATGGTGCAAACGTCGCCTTCAAAGCCGATCTTCTTGAGGGTATCTGCGTAACGCTTGTGGTCGAGGCAGTCGCCCGGCTCGCCCGGCCACAGACGCTTCTCGTCGTTGTTGTAAGCAGCGCCGCACGGCATATTCTCCATGCCGTTCAGGTGCCATACGAAGATCTTCTTGCCGTCAGCCTTCTCGAGAGCAGCCCACTCGGAAGCCATTGCATGGAAGTGGTACTGGTCGAGGGTGATGCCGACGAGCGGATGATCTACCTCGGTAACGATGTCGTAAGCGTACTCGAAGCGGTTGATGGACATGGTCGGTGCGCCGCAGAATTCGATGGACAGCTTGATGCCGTGCGGCTCAACCTTCTTTACCATCTCCTTGAGAACAGCAACAGCATCAGCCTTGATCTCGTCAACGGTAGCCGGAACGGTCAGATCCATGGACGGAACAACAACGATCATCTTGCAGCCCAGCTTGTTGCAGTCTGCGATGATCTGGTCGAGCTTTGCCATAACGGCGTCCTTTTCCTCCTGGGTCTGCTTCATGTTGAAGAAGATCAGAGCGTTGTAGGACAGCATCTTCAGGTGATGCTTCGGGTCAGCAAACCATGCGCCGAGATCGTCGATGGTGTACTTGCCGGCAGCGATCTCGCGGTCGAGGCACTCGGACTGGATGTCGATGTAGTCAAAGCCGTACTTCTCGCACAGGTCGAGGTCTTCGAGTACGGAGTGGTTTTCGCAGAAACGGTTGCAGCCTTCGTTAAAACCGATTTTCATAGCAGTAACTCCTTTTAGCGTATCAATTTCGCGTTGTAAAACGCGGTATAGTGGTTAAGGTGATATGCAAGGGCAGTAAAGCAGGAAGCTCTGCCACCCTTGCGAGTGAGTAGCAATGAATAGAAAATATGAGGTGGATTACTTCTTGTAGAAGTCCGGGGTGCCGCCGGTAACAACCTTCTCCGGCACACCGGAGGTCTGGGACTTAACCAGAGCGTCAGCGGTGATGGAAGCAACGTAGCCGTCCCAAGCAGAGGAGCCGCCGGTCTCACCCTTGCGTGCGTGGTCAACCCAGTCCTGAATCTCTACATCGTAAGAATCGATGAAGCGCAGGATCCAGTTGTCCTCGATCTTGGTGGAAACCTCGTTAGCGTAGCGAACGGTCGGGAAGGACGGGCACGGCAGGTTTACAACGCCGTTCTCACATACAACCTCGCAGTTGATGTCGTAGCCGAAGCCGCAGTTTACGTTTACCTCGAGCATGTTGATGATGCCGCCCTTGGTCTTCATGATCATGATCTGCGGGTCCTTCAGCGCGTTCTTAACCTTGCTGTTGGTCTTCGGCATGATGCACTGAACCTCGTCCCACTCGTCGTTTACCAGCCACGGCAGAACGTCGATCTCGTGGATTGCGGTATCGGTAACAGCCATTGCGGTGGTGTAGTCATCGGCAACGCCGTCTGCACGGTGGGTGCACTTGATTACCATCGGGGCACCGAACTTGCCGGAATCGATCAGCTCCTTAACCTGACGGTAGCCGCGGTCGTAACGGCGCATGAAGCCAACCTGTACGAGGTGCTTGCCACCTGCCATCTCGGCCTCAACGATCTCCTTGCCGTCAGCAGCGGTGTTAGCCAGCGGCTTCTCGGAGAATACCGGCTTGCCGGCCTTGATAGCTGCCAGAACCGGACCCTTGTGGAACTGACCCGGGGTGGTAACTACAACAGCGTTTACGTCCGGATCGTTGATTGCTTCGTTGAAATCGGTGTAAACCTTGGTGCCGGCACCGGCGATCTCAGCGCCCTTCTTTGCGCCTTCTTCAAATACGTCGCATACAGCAACGATGCGTGCATTGCGGATGCGGTTCTGGATACGCTCGATGTGCTCACGGCCGATCATGCCGCAGCCGATCAGTGCAATGTTCAGGTTTTCCATGATGAATTCCTCCTAAAATGTTGTGTAAAATGGGTGAAAAGGTGATTTTTGTGAGAGGTCAGCGCAGAATGTTCTGCGTTTACTTTCGTGTTTACTGATGCACGCATCAGTCGGTACTTGATGTGTGCATTCCTCATTTTTGAGGTCAGGTTGATTATACATCTGCGTTCACGAGAACGCAATAGGAAATTTTAAAATTTTCAAAAAAATTTTGCTACCCGGCGGTGAGGATCAAATTCACCGCCGGACAGCGAGGGATCTGCACCGAAAACGGTGCGAAAGGGGAAAGAAAAGGTGTGTGTTGTCTTAACAATCAGGCTGCGATGCCGAGGGGAGAGAACAGGATGTAAATGCCGAGTGCCAGAAGCAGGCCGATGATGGATACAATATGGCGGTACTTCCACGGGGTCAGGTCTACTGCGCCTACGTCGTGGATCTCGTACTCCTCAGCCGGATGATACTTGTTCAGATACCACATGATGAGCAGCTCGATCGGGAACAGAACAGCCATTGCGTACAGATAGTGGATCGGGTTGGAAGAGCCGGGATAGCACGGCTTGATGAGCAGGAACGCACCGTAGCATACAACATGGAATACGGTGATTACCTTCGGCATGTACTTCGGGATGCGCTTGAACATAAAGATGCCGAGGATGGTGCACAGTACCGGCAGGGAAACGAACTGGCTCATGGAGTTCAGGAACGTGGTGATGCCGCCGGCGTACATAACGAACGGAGAGATAACAATTGCGATGCAGCCTGCGATGGTACCGTAGATCTTGCCGACCTTAACACACTTGGTGTCGGAAGCTTTCGGGTTGATGGACGAACGGTACAGGTCCAAGGTGAACATGGTGGATGCGGAGTTCAGTACCGAGTTAAAGGAGGACAGGATCGCGCCGAACATAACAGCGGCGAAGAAGCCCATTACCGGCTTCGGTACGATCTCAGCGATCAGAGCCGGGTAAGCGAAGTCGATAGCAGAGGAACCGGCAGCAGCCAGCTTGTCCTGAATGGAAGGCAGGTAGAATGCGATAACGCCCGGGATTACGAGGTACAGAGGGCCGAGGCACTTAAGGAAGCCGCAGAAGATAGCGCCCTTCTGGCCTTCCTTCAAGCTCTTTGCTGCGAGAGAACGCTGTACGAAGGACTGGTTGGTGCACCACCAGTACAGGTTGTTGAAGAACATACCGGTGATGATCAGCGGCCACGGAACTTCCGGTTCCGGTGCATTCCATGCGTTGATTGCGTTCATTTTAGCCGGATCTGCCTCTACCATGTACTTGATGCCGTCCATGATGCCATGGCCACCGGTTGCAGCGGACAGAGCTGCGAAGCCGAGGAACGGGATCATCAGACCGCCGATGATAAGGCCGATGCCGTTGATGGTATCAGAAACCGCAACTGCCTTCAGGCCGCCGAAGATGGCGTAGCAGCCGCCGATGATGCCGATGATGAGGCACAGGATGGCAACAGCCATGAACTTGCTGGTGCCGAGGATGCCGGAGATGTCGAAGATCTGCTCGAAAACGACTGCACCGGAGTACAGGATGACCGGCAGGTTGAGGATGGAGTACATAACAACGATTACCAGCGAGAACATTGTCTTGGTGCCCTTGCCGTAGCGCTCCTCCATCAGGGACGGGATGGTCATGGCGCCCATTTTCAGGTACTTCGGCAGGAAGTAGTACGCCAGAACCAGCAGGGTGAACATCGAGCCGACCTCCCATGCGATCGGGCCCATGTTGGTCTTCCAGCTCTGGCCGTTCAGACCGACGAGCTGTTCAGCGGAAAGGTTGGTCAGCAGCAGAGAACCGGCGATGACTACGCCCGGCAGGCCGCGGCCTGCGAGGAAATAACCTTCAGCGGTGTCGAGCTGCTCGTCGCGGGTCTTCCATGCGGAAATGACTGCAACGAGGACTGTGAACAACAGGAACGAGATTCCTGTCCATGCGAGTGATGAGAAGAATGTCATTGATATACCCCCATATCGTTCTCTTGTCGTGTGCATCCGTAACACTCCCAAAGGGATGCACGCGAGCTGTGGTTGGCAAGAAGCCCTCTTTCAGCAGGCTCCTGGCGTTCTCGTGAACGCACATCTTCAAAAATAATTCCCCGATAAAACATAGCATATTTTGAGAAATGCTGTGAATGTTTTGCAAGGGGATTTATTTCGTTGTCCATAGATTATCATGTTATTTGGGATATTTCAAGCCTTAAATGTGAGATTTATTTTGATTTGGCAAACAGTACAAAATTAAGATTGCCTTTTTGTATGAATAGCCACTGAATCATTCGCATGTGCGTGCAAAGCGTGCAATCTAATAGGCATTTTGCATAAAAACAGAGGGGGAATATTGGGCAATTGTCGTGACGGTCAAGAAAAAAGCAAATTCATAGGAAAAAACACGCAAAAAAACAGTTGCAAGTTGCGTGCATTGTGTTATACTATACACAGAAAAAACGAGTGGGCAATACTCACTATATAGTAAGGAGGAAAAAGCATGGCTGTAACCGCACAGCAGATTGCGGAGCTGGCAGGTGTATCCCGCGGTACGGTAGATCGTGCGCTGCACAATCGAGGGCGTGTAAATCCCGAAGTAGCGGCTAAAATTCACAAAATTGCAGCAGAATTAGGGTATAAACCGAATCTGATCGGACAGGCACTGGTCAAATCCCGCCGGGAGTTCAAGCTGGGTGCGATTCTGCAGTCCACCGAGACGCCGACGATGCAGATCGTGCGTGCAGGCGTGCAGCGTGCCGCAGAGGAGCTTGCTGCCTCAGGCGTGGAACTGATCATGCGCGAAAACCGCGGTCTGGATACCGAAATGGTGCTTGAACACATTGAAGAGCTGGTTTCACAGGGCGTGCAGGGACTGGCTATCGCGCCGAACAACTCGCCGGAGATTCGCCAGTGCATTGATGAACTGTACGAACAGGGCATTCCGGTCATCACATTCAACTCGGATGCACCGGGCAGCAGGCGTCTTGCGTTCATTGGTATGGACAATTACCGCGCCGGACAGACTGCCGCAGGCTTGCTTCGGCTGATGCTGCCCGAGGGCGGCAAGGTGCTTCCGCTGGCGGGACACTTGAATAATACCGCACATAATAACCGTTTAAACGGATTTATGGATACGATTAACGGTGAAACAGGAAACGAAATTGAACTGTTAGCGTTTCAGCCGTGTTTCGACCGGGACGACTATGCCCACGAGATTACGCAGCACGCATTGCGTGCAAATCCTGACCTGACCGGCATTTACGTTGCGTCCAACGGACAGGTCGGTGCGTGCGCAGCCGTAGAGGAAGAAGGCCGAAAGGGCAAGGTCAAGGTCGTTGCATTCGACCTCAACCCGATGAATATGGAGTTGCTCCAGTCAGACAGCTTGAGTTTCGTGCTCGATCAGAAGGCATTCGAGCAGGGCTACCGGCCGCCGTTCCTGCTGTTTGATTACCTGCAGAACAAAAAAGCACCGGAAAAAGAACTGCTTTATACGGATATTGCAATCAAAACCAAGTTTAACAGCGATAAACCTGTGGGAATGGAATAAGAAAGAACCGCACATTGTGCGGTTCTTTTTTATGGAAAATGAATACGGTGATTTACTCTAAAGTGTGATTTAATGTTGTGCAAACAACCGCAAATCCGCTGGATTTCAGTGCTTCTGTGAATCTTTTCGCTATTTCTGGGGATACAGTCTCCGCCTGATTGAGCACAACGATATCCGCTAAGTGTTCTGCAATAATGCCTTGCGCGGCCAGCTCCGGCGTGACAATACCGCTCATGTGTGCACCGGTGCGTGCACAGAACAATTCCGGTCGGTGTACGGTTTGTTTGACTGGCTTTCCGAACCCGGATGCGCCCACGACGCACACGGTTTTGCGTGTATTCTCAGGTATGACCGGCTCATGCGAGGCGTGTGCCTTGAGCGGCAGCCGTTTGGAGCCGTCGGCCTCCACAATCACATAGTCAGCGGCGTCCGCGAGCACGGAAAAGGGAAGTGCCGGCGCGGTCAGCTTGCCCTCAGCGGCAGGCGTGCCCATGCAGATCACGCGGTGAAGCGCAAGTGCGCGGCGGACCTGTTCAATGTCATCCGTCACCAACAGGGGAATGCCCGCGAACGGCAAAATGTGCGTGGAAGTTGTCAAAATCACCGTTCCGGATAATTCTTCGGCCAGTATACGCAGTAAAGTTGTTTTTCCGCCGCTGCCGATCACGGCGGTTATGCCTTTTGTAATGTGTAATTGTTCACATATTTTCATAAATCCACCTAATACAGCCATGTTTACCGTAGGGCGGGATGACCTCATCCCGCCGTTGTAAATTATCTGCATGTTGTTATATGCGGCGGGAGGTCACCCCGCCCTGCAACTATGCTTTTATAATAGTATTATATCATGTCTGCCACACAGAAAAAATATTGACTTCACTCGACCGATACGCTATAATCATCGGTAGCAATCGTTATAGTTTACAAAATACAACGAAGATAAACGGAGGAAAACGCCATGTTAGTCGTGATACGCGGTGCGGGAGACATTGCCACGGGGATTGCCTTGCGACTGTACCGTGCGGGCATTCGTCTGGTGCTGACAGATCTGCCGCAGCCAACGTCGATCCGCCGTACAGTATGCTTTTCGGAAGCGATTCGATTGGGCGAGACAGTCGTTGAGGGCGTGCATGCACGCCGAGCCAATACCGCAGCCGAAGCGGCAGCACTGACCGAACAGGGCATCATTGCTGTGCTGGCCGATCCGGCGGCAGGCTGTGTGCAGGAACTGCACCCTGATGCCCTGGTGGACGCGATTCTGGCGAAGAAAAACCTCGGTACGCACATCACGGATGCGCCGATCGTCATTGCGGTCGGTCCGGGCTTTACGGCCGGCGTGGACTGTCACGCGGCGGTTGAGACCATGCGCGGGCATACACTCGGACGGGTGCTGTATACGGGTTCGCCGCTGCCGAATACGGGCGTTCCCGGTGTGATCGGCGGTCACGCGGCAGAGCGCGTTCTGCGTGCCCCGGCAGACGGCTTGTTCGAGCCGTGCCGTGAGATCGGCGATCTAGTCGAGACGGGAGACACCATCGCATATGTTGCGGGAAAACCCATGAAAACCACCATCACCGGCTGTCTGCGCGGTCTGCTGCAGGCTGGTGTACCCGTACATGAGGGTATGAAATCCGGTGACGTTGATCCGCGCGGTAAGCGTGAAAACTGCGATACCGCATCCGATAAGGCGCTTGCGGTCGGCGGCGGTGTGCTGGAAGCGCTGCTTCACTTTTCCAACGTCTTTCATTAAAGTGTTATAAAATAAGGGAGAAAACGCAATGAAAAACAACCGTTTTGTAAGATTTGCAGCAGCGGCTCTGTCACTGGCAATGCTGTCAGGCTGCGGTGCCTCCCAGAGCAGTGACAGTGCAGCTGAGGACGCGGGTTCTGCAGATTCCGCAGAGCTGACCGTATTTGCGGCTGCCTCCATGACCGAGACCCTGAACCAGATTGCAGAGGACTACAGGGCGGTTGACCCGAACGTCACCCTGACGTTCAACTTTGCCTCCTCCGGCGACCTGCTCACCCAGATCAAGGAGGGCGCGGACTGCGACGTATTCATCTCCGCAGCGCCCAAGCAGATGAACGCGCTAGACGGCTCGCTCATCGAGGACACCGACAAGAACCCGGACGGTCTGGATGAGCTGCTGGACGGCACCCGCATCGACCTGCTCGAGAACAAGGTAACACTGGCTGTACCGGAGGGCAACCCGAAGGGTGTGCAGAGCTTTGACGATCTTGCGGACAAGCTGAAGAGCGGTGACGTGCTGCTCGCTATCGGCAACAGCGATGTTCCGGTTGGCCAGTACACACAGAAGATCTTCGCGCACTACGGTCTGGACGAGGCTGCGCTGGCTTCCTCCGGCGTGCTGACCTACGGCTCCAACGTAAAGGAAGTTACCACGCAGGTAAGCGAAGGCGCGGTGGACTGCGGCGTTATCTACGCAACCGACGCATTCTCGGCAGGCCTCGACACGGTTGACGAGGCAACTGCTGACATGTGCGGTCAGGTCATTTATCCGGCAGCCGTGCTCAAGAACAGCACGCACGCAGACGAGGCGAAGGCGTTCCTTGACTATCTGACCACCGATGAAGCAGGCAAGGTATTCGAGAGCGTAGGCTTTACCACGTTGGCATAATCTGATACAATAGAAAGGCGAGGGAGCGATCTCTCGCCTTTATTTGCAAAAGGAGACGATTATGGACTGGTATCCATTATATAACTCGCTGCGTATCGCGCTTATTTCCACAGTGATCATCTTCTTCGCGGGGATTGCGGCGGCCTATTATGTTGCGCGTCTGCCGCGCGCGCTCAAAGGTGTGCTGGATGTGCTGTTCACGCTGCCGCTCGTGCTGCCGCCTACGGTGGTCGGCTATCTGCTGCTGCGCGTGCTCGGACCGAAAAGAACTGTCGGCGCATGGGCGCTCGCGCATTTTAATCTCAAGCTGACCATGGTCTGGTGGTCGGCGATTTTCGCAACCGCCGTTGTCATTTTCCCGCTCATGTACCGCACGGCGCGCGGTGCATTCGAGAGCTTTGACGAAACGCTTGCCGACGCAGGCCGCACGCTCGGCCGCTCGAACACCTGGATTTTCTGGCGGGTACGCATGCCCTGCTGCAGGCAGGGTATCCTTGCGGGAACGGTGCTCGCGTTCGCGCGTGCACTCGGCGAGTACGGCGCAACATCCATGGTGGCGGGCTACACGCCCGGACGCACGGCAACGATTTCGACGACGGTCTATCAGCTGTGGCGCACGAATGATGACGCGCTGGCGTTCAAGTGGGTCGTGGTGAACCTTGCCATCTCGGCGGTGGTGCTGCTGGCGGTCAATTTGCTCGAAAAGCGGGAGAGAGGAGTGCGTAAGGCATGGCGCTGATCGTTAATATCGAGAAAACGCTCGGTGATTTTCACCTGAAAGTGAACTTCACTGCCGAGCGGGAAGTGATGGCGCTGCTCGGAGCCTCCGGCTGCGGCAAGAGCATGACGCTGGGGTGCATCGCGGGCATCGTGAGACCGGATAAGGGGCATATTGAACTGAACGGGCGCGTCCTGTTCGACAGCGAAAAGAAAATCAATCTGCCGCCGCAAAAGCGAAAAGTCGGCTGCCTGTTTCAGCAGTACGCGCTGTTTCCGCACATGACGGTCGAGCAGAACATCCGCGCAGGCGCGCACGCCCGTCCGAAAGCCGAGCGGGAGCAGGCGGTGCGCGAAGTTCTGCACGCGTTCCGCCTGGAGGGACTGGAGAACAACCGTCCAAGTCAGCTTTCCGGCGGACAGCAGCAGCGGTGCGCGCTTGCGCGTATTCTGGTCGGGCAGCCCGAGCTTGTGCTGCTCGATGAGCCGTTTTCCGCGCTCGATGCGTACCTGAAATGGCAGGTGGAACTGGAACTTTCGGACATCCTGAAAAATTTTTCGTGCGGCACGCTGTTCGTCACGCACAACCGCGATGAGGTCTACCGCCTGTGCGATACGGTATGCGTGCTGAACAAGGGAAAATCCGACCCGAAGGAGACGGTCAAGAACCTGTTCCGCGCACCGGCAACCATGGGGGCTGCGCTGATCTCCGGCTGCAAGAATGTCTCTGCCGCCGAGGTAAAACAGGATGGAACCCTGTTTTGCAAGGACTGGAACGTAACGCTCAAAACCGCGCTGCATGTGCCGGAAAATATCGCTTACGTTGGCGTTCGGGCGCATTACTTTACCACAGAGGGCACGGAGAACGCCATTCCGTGCACGGTCGAGCGCGTAGTCGAAAACCCGTTTTCAACCGTGGTCATGCTGCAGACGACAGGCGCAGGCAGGCTGCGGTGGGAGCTGGATAAGGCGGTCTGGGAGACGCTTTCCGGCACGGAAAAGCTGACGCTGTACGTCCGCCCAGAGGACGTCATGCCGCTGACGGAGTGAGCAAAATGCTGGATAATCAAGGAAGAAATATTCGCTATCTGCGGCTGTCGGTGACCGACCGGTGCAATTTCCGGTGCCGGTACTGTATGCCCGCCGAAGGCGTGTGCAAGCGGGAGCACAGCGAAATGCTGTCGTTCGAGGAGCTGACCGAGATCGTGCGGACGGCAGTTTCGCTCGGTGTCAGCAAGGTGCGGCTGACCGGCGGAGAGCCGCTCGTGCGGCGCGGCATTGTGGACTTGTGCCGCAGTCTGCGTGCCATCAATGGTGTGCGGGAGCTTGCCATGACGACCAACGGCGCACTCCTGCCGCAGTACGCCGCAGAGCTGAAACAAGCGGGGGTTGACCGGCTGAATATCAGTCTGGATACCTTAAATAAGGATAAATTCGCGTCGCTGACACGCGGCGGCTCGCTCGCGGATACGCTGGCCGGTCTGGACGCGGCGCGGCACGCCGGATTCCGCGGCACAAAGCTGAATGCCGTGCTGCTCGGCGGCGTAAACGAGGATGAGATTCCGACACTGGCGCAGCTGGCGCAGGACGGAAAATATGAGGTGCGCTTTATTGAACTCATGCCGATCGGTGAGTGCGCGGACTGGCCGCGTGAGCGGTTTCTCTCTGCGGACGCGGTGCTGCACGCCATGCCGGAGCTGCAGCGTCTGCCGAATGAAGGCGTTGCGGAATTGTACCGAATGCCCGGCTGGAAGGGGAAAATCGGTCTGATTCGCCCGATGAGCCACCGTTTCTGCGCGGACTGCGACCGCATTCGCGTTACCGCAGACGGCAGGCTGAAACCGTGCCTGCACTCGGCGCAGGAGATTCCGCTGCGCGGTCTGCACGGTGAAAACCTTGAACGCGCACTGCGCGAGGGTATGTTCGGGAAACCGGTCAGCCACCATATGCAATCCGGGCAGCCGAGTGAAAGCCGGAGAGGTATGAGTCAAATCGGAGGATAAATAATGGAAAATTGAGAATGGAGAATTGAGGTATCGCGCAGAGCGCGATAATTAAGGCAATCATTTTCCATTCTCAAATTTCAATTAGCGAATGGGAGGCACTATGTCAAAAGTAGCTGCAGTTTGTATCAGTGAACATAAAGGAACAAAAAAGCACCCGGTGGAGCGTATCACAGTGAAGGAAAACCACGGCATCGTCGGTGACGCGCACGCGGGCAACTGGCACCGCCAGATCAGCCTTTTGGCGCAGGAGAGCGTGGACGAAATGCGCCGAACCGGTCTGACGCTCCGTGCGGGCGACTTTGCAGAGAACATCCTCACCGAAGGGATTGACCTCAAGCATTTACCGGTCGGTACGGTGCTCCGCGTGGGAAAAACGCGTCTGCAGGTGACGCAAATCGGCAAGGAATGCCATAATGACTGTGAGATCCGCCGTCTGACGGGCAAATGCGTCATGCCGACCGACGGTATCTTTGCCATTGTGCTGACGGGCGGCACGATCACCGCCGGTGACGAGATTGAGGAGGAAAAGCCATGAAATGTATCAAAACCGAGGACGCGGTCGGTCATGTTCTGTGCCACGACATGACGCAGATCATCCCGGGCGTGAGCAAGGGGCCGCGCTTCCGCAAGGGCCACATCGTCACCGCGGAGGACATTCCGGTGCTGCTTTCGATGGGCAAGGAGCAGCTTTACGTCTGGGAGCTGCAGCCGGGTTTTCTGCACGAGAATGACGCGGCAGAGCGGCTGTGTGCGCTCTGTCAGAATGCCAACATGCGTAAAAGCGAGACAAAAGAGGGCAAAATCGAGCTTTCTTCGGACATTGACGGCGTTTTTCTGGTCGATACCGAGCGACTGAATGCGGTCAACAGCATTGACGAAATCATGATCGCCACCAGACGCGGCAACGGCATCGTCCATCCGGGCGACAAACTGTGCGGCACGCGCGTCATTCCACTCGTGATCGAGGAGGAGAAGCTGCGGCAGGCTGAGCGGGCGGCGGGCGGCACGCCGATTCTGGAAGTCCGCCCGTTTACGCTGAAAACAGCAGCGGTTGTCACCACCGGCAGCGAGGTAGCCAAAGGCCGCATTCCGGACAGCTTCACGCCGGTTGTAGAACGAAAACTGGCTGCACTCGGCATCAAAATGACCGAGCACGTTCTGGTCGAGGACGGCATGGAGAACGTTGCGGCGGCCATCGAGCAGATGAAAAACAAGCCGGTCGATATGATTCTGTGCACCGGCGGCATGAGTGTTGACCCGGACGATTCCACGCCGGGTGCGATCAAACAGAGCGGCGCGGATATCGTCACCTACGGCGCGCCGGTGCTCCCGGGTGCCATGTTCCTGTTGGGCTATTACGCGGACGGCCGTCCGGTGATGGGTCTGCCCGGATGCGTCATGTACGCCAAGGCCACCATTTTTGATCTGGTGCTGCCGCGCATCGCGGCGGGCGTGCGGCTGACCAGGCGCGATTTTGTTACGCTTGGAGAAGGCGGTCTGTGTCTCGGCTGTGAGGTCTGCACCTATCCGCACTGCGGCTTCGGAGGTGTGTGATATGTCGTGTTCCGTAGGGGCGAACAGTGTTCGCCCACTGACCGCTAAAGTTATTACAGTAAGCGACCGGTCGTTCTGCGGTGAGCGGGAGGATTTGAGCGGCCCTGCCGTCAAGAATCTGCTCGAGCAGGCAGGCTACGCGGTCGGTGCGGTCGAGGTGCTGCCGGACGAGCAGCCGCGTATCGAGTCCGCGCTCATCCGTGCCGCCGATGAGGAGAAGTTCGCACTCATCGTCACCACCGGCGGCACCGGCTTTGCACCGCGCGATGTAACGCCGGAGGCGACCATCAAGGTCTGCGAAAAGCTCGCGCCGGGTATCCCGGAGGCCATGCGGGCAGCGTCCATGCAGATTACGCCGAAGGCATGTCTGTCACGCGCGGCAGCGGGCATTCGCGGCACGAGCCTGATCATCAATCTGCCGGGCAGTCCCAAGGGTGCGTGCGAAAATCTGCAGGCCGTGCTCGAACCCGTTGAGCATGGGATTTATATCCTGCAGGGCGGGAAAGAATAATGGAGAATTGAAAATGGAGGATGGAGAATGAAATGTCAGATTTCAGTTTCTGCTCCGAATAGAAAACACCCCGAACCTGTGGTTCGGGGTGTTGAGGCTGTCGAAAAACTATCGTTTTTCGAGCAGCCTCTCGATCGAAACCACGCTTTCGATCGAATGATGAAGAAAAACCGCGTCCTCCGGACACATTTTTTCTTCCCTTGTATAAAAACCAAGGTACACGCCCCCGGTTTTTATGAATTTGCTGCGCAAATTCTATTTTATGCGTGCTGTCGCACGAAGCACAAAATAGAAATCTGACTTTTTCGACAAGCTGAACACCCCGAACATAGGTTCGGGGTGTTTTTGATTGGGTTCTATTTCAAAAGAAAACGGTCAACCACCGCGTTAATTTTCCATTCTCAATTCTCCATCCTCAATTTTCAATTTACTCCAAATAGATCGAAAACTCCTGTTTCTCGGTAACATACCCGACGATTTTCGCCTCCGGTACGCTCTGCTGCAGTTCATCCAGACAGCCTTGCGCGTCCTGCTCCGGCAGGGCAAACAGCAGACCGCCGCTGGTCTGCGGGTCGTAAAACAAATCCTGCAGGGTGCGCGAAACTTCACCCTTGATACATACGCCGGCTTCCGCATACTGCCGGTTGCGGTACGCGCCTGCCGGAATCAGTCCCATCTCTGCAAGCGGGTATGCCTCTGCATGATAGGGTACGTCGTCCGCGCGAAGGTGCACGGAAACGCCGCTGCCCTGTGCCATCTCAAAGCTGTGTCCGAGCAGCGAAAAACCGGTGACATCCGTGCAGCTGTGCACCGGATATTTCACCATCACGTCACGCGCGGACTTGTTGAGCGCAGCCATCTGGCGGTAGATGCGGTCAAGCACGGACTTTTCAACCAGATCCGCTTTTGCTGCCGTGGTCAGCACGCCAACGCCGAGCGGCTTGGTCAGAATCAGCACATCACCCGGCTTTGCACCGCTGTTGGTGAGCACCTTTTTCGGATGCACGAAGCCAGAAACCGCCAGTCCGTAAATCGGCTCGGCACCCTGAATGGTGTGACCGCCCGTGATGATCGCGCCGGCCTCGTAGGCCTTGTCGTAGCCGCCGCGCAGGATTTCCTGCACCGCATGATTGTCTATGCTCTGCGCCAGACACATGATGTTGAGCGCGAGCTTGGGTTCACCGCCCATGGCGTACACGTCGCTGAGCGCGTTGGCAGCCGCGATCTGTCCGTACAGGAACGGATCGTCCACGATGGGCGGGAAGAAGTCGGTCGTCTGCACGAGCGCGGTGTTCTCGTCAAGCACATACACGCTTGCGTCATCGCTCTTGTCATAGCCGACGATCAAACGCGGGTCGGTATGCGTGCGAAAGCCTTCAAGCAGGTGTACGAGCGTTCCGGCGCCGACTTTTGCGCCGCAGCCGGCGCAGCCTGCAAGTTTGGTCAGCTTTACTTCGGTCTCCATCGAAAAATCTCTCCGTTTCCGTGATTTACTCTTCTTATTATTGTACCAAAATCTGTGCAGATTAGCAACCTTCATTCGCCTTGCATAGACTGGTTGGGAGGGATGCTATGACGACCGTCAGCCTTTGCATGATCGTACGCAATGAGGAGAAGGTGCTCGCGCGATGTCTGGACAGCGTGCGCGGCATTGCGGATGAAATTTGCATCACGGACACCGGCTCGACCGACAAAACGCGGGAAATTGCCAAAAAATACGGCACTGTGCAGGTGTTCCCGTGGTGCGATGATTTTGCTGCCGCACGCAATTTTTCGTTTGCACAGGCGTGCATGGACTATACGCTGTGGCTGGATGCGGATGATGTGCTTCTGCCGTCCGACCGTCAGAAATTGCTTGCGCTCAAAGCGGAGCTGGACGGCACAGCCGATGTCGTCATGCTGCCGTACCACACCGGCTTTGATGAACAGGGCAGACCGACGTTTTTCTGTTACCGTGAGCGGCTGCTGAAAACGTCTGCGCATTTTCGATGGCAGGGTGCGGTGCACGAGTGCATTGTGCCGCGCGGGAACATCCGGTACGGAGACGCGGCGGTTACACACCGCAAGCCGCCGTGCGCGTACTCCGACCGCAATCTGAAAATCTACGAAAACCTGCTCGCCAAGGGGGAAAAGCTGGATGCACGCGGCAGCTATTATTACGCGCGCGAGCTGCTGGCGCATAAACGGTACGCACAGGCGGTCGAAGCGTTTGAAGCCTTCCTTGCGATGCCGGACGGCTGGACGGAGAACAAAATAGATGCGTGCCTTGGTCTGTCGCAGGCGCTGACCGCCCTCGGTGAGCGCGAGCAGGCAAAGCGGGCACTGACCCGCTCATTTGCACTGGAGGTGCCGCGCAGTGCCGTGTGTTGTGCGCTTGCAGCCCTCGAATATGCGGATAACCGCGCAAGACAGGCGGTGTTCTGGTACGAAACCGCCATTCGAGTCGCAAGCACAGCGCCGCGCGGCTTTGTTGATGTGAACGCCTGTGCTTATGCGCCGGCACTCGGCTTGTGCGCCTGCTGGGACAAATTGGGAGACCCCAAGCAAGCCTGTGCCTGGAATGAAAGGGCAGCACTCGTGCGCCCGCAGTCGGCGGCAGTGGCGCACAACCGACGGTATTTTGCCGCGCAGGGTCTCACCGCAGAGCCGCCTTCGGCATAGACTGAACTGCCGGAGTTTTCCGGCAAATCGGAAGGAAGGGAAGAACGACATGAACGATCGACAGGACTGCTGCGGCAACTGGGAACGTCCGAGCGAACGCTGGCAGGAGCGCGTGTGCGATGCGGTGATGGGCAACGACCGACCGGGCCCGATGGGACCTCCCGGACCTCCCGGTCCTCCGGGTCCGCGCGGACCGCGAGGAGAAAGGGGACCGATGGGGCCAATGGGGCCGAGAGGCATTCCGGGTCCTCCGGGACCGCCGGGCTTCCCGGGACCCATCGGCCCAACCGGCCCGACCGGCCCCGCAGGTGAAGCGGGCGCAGTTGGCCCAACCGGCCCGACCGGCCCTGCAGGTGAAGCAGGCGCAGTTGGCCCAACCGGCCCGACCGGCCCCGCAGGTGAAGCAGGCGCAGTCGGCCCAACCGGCCCAACCGGCCTGACCGGCCCCGCGGGTGAAGCAGGCGCAGTCGGTGCTACCGGCCCAACCGGCCCGACTGGACCTGCCGGTGCAAGTCCGGAAGCAGCGGCATCGGTAGCAGACGCAACCGGTGCGGACGACATCGTTGCACGGTTCAACGAGCTGCTCGACAGTCTGCGCGAGGCTGGACTGCTCAGGCTGCCGTAACCGAACAGAAAGGGAGTGGAAACACTCCCTTCAGTCTGTCAAAAAGGTATTATTTTGATTTTTACGCTTCGTGCGGCAGCACGCATAAAATAGAATTTGCAAAGCAAATTCATAAATTCCGGGAGCATGTATCTCGGAATTTATACAAGGGAAGAAAA
>OGWS01000922.1_pt1 | contig 26803 bp, 19 predicted proteins | sample 1576111 | NCBI WGS metagenome assembly OGWS01 (sample SAMEA3541534, study PRJEB24748) | human gut metagenome | biome: human gut; feature: human-associated habitat; material: faeces | place: China | collected 2012
GACTTATTGATATTTACTGTGCGATATTGTTTATATGGGAGAAGTTATGGTAGAATGAAGAAAACAGATTGCGGAAGGAGATACGCGTATGGGACTGATCAGAGCAGCATCGGAGGCATTTAGAGGAAGCATGGCAGACCAGTGGAAGGAATTTTTCTACTGCGACGCCCTGGAGAAAGATATTCTGGTGAAACGGGGGCAGAAACGCACATCTTCCCGTTCTTCTAATACAAAGGGAAACGATAACGTCATTTCCAACGGCAGCGGCATTGCGGTGGCAGACGGCCAGTGCATGCTGATTGTGGAGCAGGGAAAGGTGGTAGAGGTTTGTGCGGAGCCGGGCGAATTCACGTATGACAGCTCTACCGAGCCGAGTATTTTCACCGGAAACCTGGGAGACAGCATCAAGGAAACGTTTAAGCTGATCGGCAGGCGTTTTACATACGGCGGCGATATAGCAAAGGACCAGCGGGTGTACTACATCAACACCAAGGAACTTGGAGAAATTCTGTTTGGAACGGCAACCCCGATTCCGTTCCGCGTGATCGTGAGTGAGGAGATGGGCTATAAACTGTCAGTGGACATTCGCTGCAATGGTCTGTTTACCTATAGGATCTGCGATCCGATCCTGTTTTACACGAATGTGTGCGGAAATGTGACAGACACTTACGACAGCGACGAGATCGCGGCCCGCTTAAAGAGCGAGATGATGAATGCCCTGCAGCCGGCGCTGGCAAAGCTTTCCGCACAGAGGATCCAGTATTACGAGATTCCGGCGCACACCATGGAAATTTCGGATGCGTTAAATGAGGTCCTTTCCAGCAGCTGGCGGCAGAAGCGTGGTATTGAAGTTTATTCCGTCAATATCAATTCCTTAAGCATTCCGGATGAGCAGAGAAAGAAGCTGACCGAGTGGGAGGAGAATGCCATGACGACCAACCCGAACACGGCGGCAGCCCGTCTGGTCGGCGGTCAGATCGAGGCCATGAAGGCGGCAGCAGCCAACAGCGGCGGCGCCATGACCGGGTTCATGGGCATGGGTATGGCGATGAATGGTGCTGGCGGCACAAGTGCGCAGAATCTGTTTGCGATGGGGCAGCAGGGGCAGTATCAGCAGTTTGGAGGTGGACAGCCGATGCAGGGACAAGCGTTTGGCGCTGGACAGAACGGACAGCAGTTTGGTGGCGGGCAGCCGGCTCAGGGTCAGTTCGCATCAGGTCAGCAGCCAGCAGCCGGACAGTCTGCACAGGCGGGCGCATCAGATACATGGACTTGTACCTGCGGAGCAACCGTAAGCGGTAAATTCTGCCCGGAGTGCGGGACGAAGAAGCCAGAGCCGAAGATGCAGCCTGCCGGAAGCTGGACCTGCGCAAAATGCGGCACTGTGGCAACGGGCAAGTTCTGTCCGGAGTGTGGTTCTCCGAAGCCTGCAGATGCAGACGGATGGACCTGCTCCTGTGGAACATTGAATAAAGGAAAATTCTGCAGCAACTGCGGTGCAAAGAAGCCAGCAGGCGCATTGCTTTACAAGTGCGATAAGTGCGGCTGGGAACCGGAAGACCCGGCACATCCGCCGAAATTCTGCCCAGAGTGTGGCGATCCATTTGATGATGGGGATATCGTACGGTAGGTGAAACACGAACAGAAATGAAATTCTTGAAAGCATTGTTTCACCGATGCAGTGACCGGCAAAAGAATGCTTTCAGAAGTTTGGAGAGAATGCAGGAAACTCAGAAAAATACAGAAAGATCGGAGAAGTACATGGGAGAACTACAGGAATACAAGTGTCCCTGCTGTGGCGGTGGAATCCGCTTTGACAGCAAGGCGCAAAAGCTGAAATGTCCGTACTGCGACACGGAATTTGAAATTGAAGCATTGCAGCAGTATGACACAACCCTGAAGGAAGAAAAGTCCGATGATATGCAGTGGGAAAAGGCAGAGGGCAGTACCTGGCAGGAAGGCGAGGAAGCGGGCTTAAATACGTATCGCTGCGAATCCTGCGGAGGCGAGATCGTGGCAGATGAAAACACGGCTGCATCGACCTGCCCGTTCTGCGGGAATCCCATTGTGTTGTCGGGAAAACTTTCCGGCGCCCTGCGTCCGGATATCGTCATTCCCTTCAAGCTGGATAAAAAAGCGGCGAAAGCAGGGCTGAAAAAACATCTGGAGAGGAAAAAACTTCTTCCGAAGATTTTTCAGGATCAGAACCATATCGATGAGATCCGGGGAATTTATGTTCCATTCTGGCTGTTTAACACGGAGGCGGATGCGAATATCCGCTATCGTACGACCCGGACCCGTTTCTGGAGCGACAGCCGGTACAATTACACGGAGACCAGCTTTTATTTGGTCAACCGCGGTGGTAAGATCGGGTTTGAGCGGGTGCCGGTCGACGGCGACTCCAAAATTCCAGATGATCTGATGGAATCGATCGAACCGTTTGATGTCCGAGAGGCAGTGCCCTTTCAGCCTGCGTACCTGGCTGGGTATCTGGCAGACCGCTACGATGTGGATTCGGAAAAAAGTGCTCCGCGTGCCAATGAACGGGTGAAAAAATCAGTGGAGCGTGCGTTTGAGGAGACCGTGACCGGTTATGCCACGGTTGTAGCCGAGAACAGCAGTGTCCAGCTTCATGACGGAAGTGCGCAGTATGCCCTCTTTCCGGTCTGGATCTTAAACACGACCTGGGAGGGAAAACAGTATCTGTTTGCCATGAACGGACAGACCGGAAAGTTTGTGGGTGATCTTCCGGTTGACAAACATGCAGCGACGCGGATGACGATCAAACTGACCGTGATCATTGCCGTGGTATTTTATATCCTGCGGTGGATCTTATGGTTTGCAGGAATGTAGCGGGAGGTAAGACAACATGATGAAAATAAAAAAACGGTATGCAGTGCTCCTGCTTGCGATGTGTCTCACCATCCTGTCTGGATGCATTCCGGTATTTGCCGATACAGCGGGATTTTCCGAGGAATACAGCCGCTTTCAGAATCCGGATGGAATTATGGCGGAAGGCGACGCAGAAAAATTAAATGAAGAACTGGATGAAATCAGCCACAGGCAGAATCTGGATGTTACCGCAGTGCTCGTAGAAACTTTTTACGGCGAGAGCGTGCAGGCATATGCGGATGATCTCTATGATACCTGTGATTATGGTTACGGCGATGAGAAAGACGGTCTTCTTCTGCTTGTGAGTCTGAAAGACCGGGACTGGTACATTTCCACATTTGGTTATGCAGCAACCGTATTTACCGATGCAGGAATTCAGTATATCGGGGAACAGATTGCACCGAAGCTTGCAGATGGTGCATATTTGGAAGCTTTTGAAACATACATTTCACAATGTGATCGTTTCATTGCACAGGCGAAAAAAGGAAAGCCTTATGACACCGGCGCAATGCCGCGAAATCTTTTGTCGCCCATCTGGCTTCCGATTTCCATTCTGGTTGGTTTCGGCGGCGCTTTGCTGATCGTTGGAGTCTATAAAGGACAGTTAAAGAGTGTCCGGATGCAGCGGGAGGCAGAAAACTATGTCCGGGAAGGAAGTTTTCAGGTTACAAACCGGGGCGATTATTTTTTGTACCGGCACGTGAGCAGAACACCGAAACAGCAGCCGAAGCGTTCAGGCGGAAGTGGAGGCGGAAGCAGCATGCATACTTCTTCTTCCGGTCGGAGCCATGGAGGCGGCGGAGGGAAATTCTGACAGCCCGGATGGAGAAGAACAACCGTGGAAAACTTCCGGGGAATGGCGACTGCTGCGAAATGATAAAATAAAAAAAGTAATATGAGCAGAAAAAAAGTTATGTCTTAAAAAAAGAACAGAAATCTTACTTGCCAAATTCTTTCATTTCCTTATAATAGATAAAATAAACGTGCGTTTTGGACGCAGTATACAATCTTAGGTTAGACAAGAGGTAAGACAGATGTACAAAGGCATAAAGAAATTGGCAGAATTGATTTTGGAATCCGAGGAAAAATTTCTGACAGGCCAGGATGAGCAGGAAATCTGCCTGGGCAATCTTTTAAAAACCCAAAGCACAGATGAAATCTGGGTGAGCGAAGATGGGGAATATCATACGGTTATGATCGGTAACAAAGAAGAACAGGAAAGCAGCATGCAGGTGTGCCATGAGGCGCAGCATCCGGTTTGCCTTCCGAAGTTATTGTGGGTTGCCAATGCGCTCCAGAAACTGCTTGAGCAGGCAAATGGCAATCTGCCGATCGAGGAGAATGAAAATCCGGAACTGATCCGTTATGCAGCTGAAATCATCCAGAAATATGCAGACGGACTTTCCCATGACGCGCGCAGCGCAAAGGAAATCTGCGCAGAGGGCGGTCAGAATATCGCGTAAACTTCATGCTGCGTTTCCATGAAACAGGGAAAGACGACAAAAATAAGATAAAACAAGATCCATGCAAGGCAGAAAATAATTGAAAAGTCTCTTATGGAAGGGTGTGAAAGACATACCGGTTTCCATAAGAGACTTTTTTATTTTACAGGAAATTTACATTTGGGGCCAGATTTGTGCCAAAAACGCAATTTTTTTGCAGACCTGGCACAGAAATTGCTTAATAAATAGGTATAAGATGAAACCAGCAGCGCATCGAAAGGGGGATTTTGTCAACATACGATATGCAGCTGCGATAAAACGAAAAGGAGAATTGGTATGGGTGAAAAAGGTAACAAAATCAAATTTCGAGATATTTTAAACAGAAACTTAGTGCTGATCATTATCATTCAGATTTTGTCAGACTGTGTAAACAACATGGTAGGCGGTTATACCAATATGGCAGCGAAATCCGTTGGCATCGCTGTTGCTTCCATCGGTGTTGCGGCTTCAGCCTATTCCATTGCCGGAATGATCGTCCGTATGCCGGCAGGTGCGCTTGCTGACTCCCAGAAAAAGAAAGTGGCATTGATCGGTGTTCTGTTCTTGCGTATGCTGACCTGTCTCATCTTAAGTACCTTTGGCCTGAGCGGAAATGCGAACTTCATTGTTGCACGTGCAATTTACGGCATTGGCTGGTCCTTCGTGGGTATCGTCCTTCCAGCTGTTGTAGCGATGATGATGGACAAGAGAGCCATGGGTACGACGTATGCGATCCTGGCACTGGTACAGCAGTTCTTTAAAACCTATGCAAAAGCACTTTCTGTTAACATTTATCAGAGCCATGGTCCGCTTGCAGTAGCATTCGTATGCTGCGGATTTACCATTGCAGCAGTAATTCTTGTTCTGTTCCTTGACTTCAATGACCCGAGAGTCCTTGCAGCTACCCCGAAGAAGAGAGGCGGTATGCTTTCTTCCCTGAAGGTATCCTACATTCCGATCTGCCTGCTTCTTTCTCTGGTTGTATTCGGATGGCAGATGCATAACCAGTTCGATAATGTATTAGCGCAGGAGCGCGGCATAGACATTGCATCGATCTTACAGCTTGGTGCATTCGTTACCCCGATCACTGGATTTGCGGCAGCTGCACTTTGCGATATCATTGACCCGAAATTAGTGCTCTGTACCCTGTATATCTTTCTCGGTGCAGGTAATATCATTGTGGGACGCGCAACCGGTTACACGATGTTTGCCGTTGGTGAAATCTTGAGCCTGATCGGTGTTCAGTATTCCAGAGTTATCTCCATTTACCTGTTTAAAAACTGTGACGTAACGGAAAAGGGTGCTGTGCATGCGACAAACTATCTGTCGACGGATGTTTTGTCCATCATTTCCGGTACAGCACTGGGTGCTCTGATCTCTGCTACGGGTTATGAGACCAGCTATACCATAACCGGTGTGGCAGCTCTTGCAGCCATGGTTCTGGTATTCCTGTTTGGTACGAAGATGATCAAGTCAGCCGGAAGCGGTACCGCACCGGAAACAGAGGAAAAAGCATAAACAGTCGAAACGGCATAAATACAGAAAGATGCCAAATGTGTAAAAGATAACGTGATATCAGACTACAGGCGGATGGTCAGCCCGAGATAATCCTCATAATACCGCATGATCAGGCAGGACATGATCATGCGGTGTCTGGTATAACCATCTTCCAGCGGGATTTCCGCAATTTCATTGATTTTATTTAATTTATTCATAACCGTATTGCGGTGCATGTACATGGTGGCGGCAGTCTTATGAAGGCTGCAGCCGCAGAGCAGATAGTAGTACAGGACATCGCGCAGATTCGATTTATGCGCTGCATCATAACGGCAGATCTTAATGATAGAAGGGTGAATCAGATAGATCAGGTCGTTGTGGTGCAGCGTTTCTGTATATTTGCTTGCGCAAAGGTCGATGATGTAGTACATGCTGTAATCTTCATAGGAAAAGACACGCTCGTTTTCCGAAAAACGGTGCAGCTTACAGCCAATCCGGATGGTTGCGGATGCGATGGAGTAGAGGGTATACAGGCGGGATCGCTGCCTGGAGGCATTGCTGACGCCTGCGTGGGCCTGAAATTGTTCCATTAATGCGGTCAGGCGGTCGTAGTCAAAATCCAGCCTGCCATTTGGCCGTTCTTCCTGTGAAAAGAGAATGACAATATCGCTTCCGCAGATGGTCATATTGGTTTCCGGAAAGATGCTCTGCAGCTGCTGCATCAGATAACTGAGATTTTCGTTGTGCTGCAGTTCTGTCTCTGGGCGGATCAGAATAAAGGCACAGAAATTTTTGACCGGGTAGGCAAGACGGGAAAGGCGCTTTGTGATCTGGGTTTCATCGGTCAGCTGCTGCTCGGTCAGATCTTTAAAAAACTGGGCGCAGACCGCATCCTGATTGATCAGCAGTTCCAGATTTTCCCGGAGCGTGTGTGCTGCAATATCGCAGAAATCCATCAGCAGATGGCGGAAATCTGTATGATCTGACTGTGGGTTTACGGCCAGAAGAGCAGTAACCGTGTGATGGCTGTCGGTCTGGATGCGGCAGATAAAATAAAGTTCGCCATGATCCAGCGTAAACGAACCGCAGGAATCTTTTGGATGCGCGGCAAAGGTATCCTGGATTTTCTGGGCGTAGGCAAATGGCAGGCTTCCGTGGGAAGTTAGTTCTGCTCCGAGCGGTTCCTCAAAATACGTTTTGGGGCTTCCGACGATCAGCTTAAAACCGGAATTTAAGAAATAAATCTGGGAATGGATCATTTCCGATGCAGTGTTCAGAAGATGGGGCAGGGTCAGACCATCGCAGAGGGCTTCGCGGAGTGTGCTGCTCCAGTAGCGGTAGTTGCACAGAATGATGTTGATACGGTTGTACAGTTCAAACAGATCGAGTGCCGAAACGATGATGTTATGGCTTTTGCAGTCGGGAAGCCTGGTCTGGTTGACATCTTCTGCTGCAAGAAACATGGTAATGGATGGAGTGTCCGGACATGCCTGTAAAAGCCGGATCCCGTCGGAATAATAGCCGATATAGAGATAATCTTCCAGAAGCTTTGCCTGGTTTTTTAAGAGGATGATCCCCTGGAATTCCCGGTCTGTTTGCGTGATGTGCTGCTCCAGTATGGTGTTTTCCATGCTCTGGAGGATATACATGATGTCCATAAAAACGTCTGATCCTTTCTGACAGAGATCTGTCGAAAATATAGCAATGATAAATTCATTTTATAAAAAACAGATATAAAAATCAAGATGCCCGCTGCGTTTGCAGTGGGCATCCTGATCTTTGAAGGGATAACCGAAAAAAAGATTATAAGTCGTGGTCCATACGGTTGATGACTTCATCCTGGATACCAGGAGTCAGTCTGGTGAAGTATGCGCTGTATCCGGCTACGCGCACGATCAGCTCCGGATGATCCTCTGGATGTGCCTTTGCATCAACCATTTCTTCCTTATTTACAACATTGAACTGAACGTGTTTTCCACCGTGGGTTAAGTAGGTCTGGATCATACTTCCGAGTTTTTCCAGATCAGCCTCGGTCTTTAATGCGGATGGATGGAACTTCATGTTCATCAGGGTTCCCTGATATGGATCCTGGTCTACTTTCATTGCACTCTGGAAGACCGCGATCGGACCGTGGGTGTCGGTTCCGTGAGCCGGAGACAGGGAAGCATCGGCAAGGATTTCGCCGCCCTTTCTGCCGTCCGGGGTTGCACCGGTAACAGCGCCGCCAGGCTGATGTGCGGAAATAGAGATGGCATTCGGTTTTAAGGTGTCGCCGTATACACACGGAAGGCTTAAGCAGGTATCGGCATGCAGTTTGTACATGTCAGCTACAAATGCATCGACTTCCGGAATGTTGTTGCCGTATTTCGGCTGGGAAGCAAAGTCGGCACGCATCTCATCGTAACCTTCCCAGTCAGCATCCAGGGCTTCCATCAGCTGTGCCATGGTGTATTTCTTTTCATCAAAGATGAGCTTCTTGATCGCGTAAAGACCATTTCCGGCATTGACTGCGCCGACTGCGCCCAGCACGGCACCATTCTCAAACTGGAAGCGGCGGTTGAACATATCTTTTCCGATCTTTACGCCGTCTTTCATCAGGCTGGAACGGAAGACATCCGGGAATAAGTCGCGTTCTGCGATCATCTCTACGTTAATGCGCTCATTAGCCATGCGCATGAGGTAACGGATCTCGTCAAAGACCGCTTCCTTGATTTCATCGAAGGATCCCATCTTTGTAACATCGCCGACTTCCTTGCCGACCATCTCTTTGGTGTAACGGCAGAAACCATTGTGAAGGGCGATATCCATAGCCTGTGGTATGATGAAGAAGCAGGCAACCTGGGTACGGGTCTGTGCCTGGACGTTGCCGTCTACGCAGCCGGTACAGCACCAGTCACGCGCATCCTCGATCGGGAGGCAGTTGGTCGGACTCTGTTTTGCAAAGAAGTTGATGTAGCTTTCATCGCCGACAAAGGCTGGCATGCCGATTCCGCTGCGCACGCATTCCAGGGCTTTTATCATCAGCTTCATCGGGGTGCCCTTGTGGACACGTACGGTTACCGTGTGGTGCGGCAGATGGGTATCCTTGGCTGCTTCCAGAAGCAGATAGGAAAGTTCGTTGGTTGCATCAGTTCCGTCGCGCTTTACGCCACCGATGGTCCAGTTGTACCACTTTGCCATACCGGCATTCTTGGCACGGTTTGCCTTACCGGATACACGGTTGATCTTCATGCACTTGCAGCGCATGATCTCTAACAGTTCCAGGACTTCATCATCCGTGATGATGCCAGCCTCAATGTCTTTTTTATAGAACGGATACATGTACTGGTCAAAGCGGCCTGCACTGGTGGTCGGGCTTGGGCAGCACATTAAGAAGGTAAACCAGAAGCTCTGCAGTGCCTCACGGAAGGTATCTGCCGGCTCGTAAGGAACCTTGCGGCAGATGCGTGCCATCTCTTTTAATTCAGCAGCGCGCTTTTCATCTTTTTCTTCGGCAGCCATCTTTTCAGCCAGGTCAGCGTAACGGTTTGCAAAGCGGACCCATGCCTCAAATACGATGACAACGCCTTCCCAGAAATCACGTTTCTCAATGATATCCGGACTTTCGTAGCGCAGGTTTGCCAGATTTTCTTTGGCTTCTGCGATAATGCTCTTGGCACCTTCATTTAAGATTTTTGCGTAATCGACAGCAACCAGGGAGAAGCCAGGTCCAAGACCGTAGCCGGACATAGCGAAACCGCCGCCGGAGCCGCCGGTTTTATCTTTCCACGGAGGAAGGATGGTGCCGGATTTCATGAATGGCCACAGGCGGTCATTCTGTCCTAAGGATTTGCCCATGGTTTCTACCAGGTTGGAGTTTGCGGTGTTGCCTGCAAACTGCTCGTTTAAGCGGTAAAGTTCTTCTTCATCTTCCGGGGTGATGGTGTAGATCTCACTCTTTAAGCTCTCTACTTCGTCTTTGGTCCAGACACCGTATTCGTACTGCATTTCCAGACCGAATGGTTTGGATGCGCCGGAACCGCAAAGCAGATCCTCCGGCTCGATAAAGATGGTAATGTTATCCAGAATATTGGCATGGAGTTTGGAACGGCGCAGCAGCATTGGCTCGCCGCCGGTTTTCTCCAGTGATTCATTAGCAAGACGGAACAGTTCTACGCACAGCGGATATTTGCTGATGCGGAGACTTTCTTTCATACGTTTTACACGATCAGTCATAGTGATACCCCTCCTTGGTTAATTGACAGACTGTATTTTTATCTCTGATAAAAACATAACATTGTCGGAGATTCCATTGCAAGAAAACGGACGCAATTACCGAAAGGTTGTAAGAAATGCACAGAGGTGAAACAAAAAAATGTGCGGACGACACAGAATCCATCGATGGAATTTTAGGCAGCCGGATGTCTCCTTGACCTTTTTGTGTGCTTTGGCTATGATGAATAGAAGGTTTAACCATAGCGGGAACCTGCGTTTCCAGGTATAGTAATATAAGAAAACAATTTATAAACAAAAGAATGCCTGCAAAGGAAAATAAGACAGAGGGGGTTGGTGTTATGCCGGCAGACAGAACTGCTACGACGACAGTATTCAATATTCAGACTTATTGTATCCATGATGGTCCCGGAATCCGCGTGACCGTATTTGTAAAAGGATGCCCGCTTCGCTGCACCTGGTGTGCGAATCCGGAATCCAATTTAAAAAAACCACAGCTGATGTTTTATAAGGATAAATGCACCGGGTGCGGCCGGTGTGTTCCAGTCTGTCCGCAGAAGGCAATTTCCATCCAGGAAACCGACGGAAAAGTCCATGCGGTGATCGACCGTACACGTTGCACAGACTGCGGAGCCTGCGTAAAACCATGCCCGGCAGAAGCGCGTGAGATCGCGGGTGAGATCATGACGGTTCAGACAGTATTGGACCGTGTCCTTGCCGACAAGCTGTTCTTAGATACTTCAGGCGGCGGTATGACCATCAGCGGCGGGGAATGCCTGGCATGCCCGGACTTTACGGAAAATCTGTTAAAGGCAGCCCACGAAGAGGGCGTATCTACTGCCGTGGAAAGCAGCTGTTATGCATCGGAAGACGTGATCGACCGGGTATATTCCAATGTGGACCTGGCACTTTGCGATGTAAAACATATGGATCCGGAAAAACATAAAGAATATACCGGGGTCAGCAACGAGCGGATCCTGAAAAATATCATCCATATCAATCAGGATCTCCATGTACCGGTATGGATCCGCGTTCCTACCATAACCGGACACAATGACAGCGAGGAGAATATCCGGGCAATGGCAGAATTTGTGCAGAAAAACTTAACGCCGGATACCAGGGTCTGCCTGCTTCCGTATCATCGTCTGGGTGAATCCAAGAATGAAAGTCTTGGACATAACATGGACTGGTCCATTGAAATCCCGTCGGACGAGCATATGAACCATTTAAAGGAAATCGTGGAATCTTATGGACTTACCGTACAGATTGGAGGCTAAAACGTGGCATTTGACTTAACGAAGTTTTATAAAGAACTGGATACCTGTTATGCAGAACATGATCTGGAAAAAACAGAACGCTTCTTAAAAGAACAGCAGAAAAAAGCATACGAAAGCGGAGCCTGGATCCCGCAGAACAACGGCTGTCCAAGCTGTGTTCCAGAGATGGAACCCAATATGGATTATGTCGCTGTATGCAATGAGATGGCATGCTTTTACCGGGGCTTGAGCCGATGGGAAGAGTCCCTGGAGACATTTTCCCTGGCGCAGAAGGAACTGGAATCCCTATACCGCAAACATACGGCAGAATATGCCACGATCCTGTTAAATAAGGCAGGCACTTACCGTTATATGGGAAAACTTAAGGAGGCTCTGGAACACTTCTTACAGGCAGACCGGATCTACGCGGGACTGGATTATAAGGATCCGGGAACCCTGGCCGGGCTGTATAATAACATCGGGCTGGTTTATCTGGACCGGAAACAGCCGCGGGAAGCAGCAGACTATTTCCGGCAGGCGATGGAAAAGCTGGATCAGTGCGAAGATTGTGAAACCGAGCGCGGAACAACCTGGAACAATCTGGCGGTGGCATATGATCAGAAAGGGGAACGTGAGAAGGCAGAGGAAGCAATTGAAGAAGCAATCCAGATTTTACAGCAGCTGGACGGCGGCATGAATCCACATTATCCGGCTGCACTGAATACGAGAGGAACCTTTGCATACAGAAAAGGCAATTACGAACAGGCACTGGCTGACTTTGAGGAAGCATTGCAAAAGACGCGCATGGTCTACGGCGAGAATACAGAGTATGCAAGCGGATGCGCAAACTGTGCGCTTGTTTGCAGAAAACTGGGACGGGAAGACGAAGCGAAGAAGTGGGAAGAGAAGCAGAGAGAGATTGAAGAGAAGCTGCACGGCGAAAACTGAATAAAACTATAAGGAAGAAACGGCTGCATTCATGGTGCATGACATGGATGTGGCCGTTTTTTTGTTTCGCAGGAAATTGTATCCTGCGAAGCAAGATATTCTGCGGGAATGTGCCAGGTCACATTCTATTTTTTACGCAACTGGCACGCTTTTTGCTTATCTATATAGTAGAACAGATTGCGCAAAAAAAGGAGGAGTCTATGGGAATCAGTTATGAACTAGCCAGGTTCATTGCAGAAACAAACTATGAGGATATCCCGCATGCAGTGATCGAAACACAGAAAAAATCCATTCTGGATGCAGTGGGGATTACGCTGGGAGCTGCGGTCCTGGGGGATGGCTGCAGGGAATTCGTAGAATTGGCGGTAGAAAACGCGGTGGGCGGAAAAAACGAGGCAACCGTGATTGGGTTTGGCAAAAAACTGCCGGCAGCCTGGGCTGCTTTTGCGAATGCGGCCATGGCACATTCGCTGGATTTTGGGGATACGCAGATGGATGCGGTGGTACATTCCAATGCATCGACCTTTCCGGCAGCACTTGCCGTGGCCGAGCAGTTGGGAACGGTAAGCGGAAAGGAACTTTTGGCGGCACTGGTACTGGGAAGTGAAACCGCGTGCAGGGTGTCTTTGGGCGCCAGGGAAGATCTGGAGAAGTATGGCTGGTATATGCCGACCATTTACACTTCTTTCGGTGCAACTGCCGCGGTGTGTAAGCTTTTGCATCTGACACCGGAACAGATTGTAGATGCTATGAGCTTTAATCTTTGTCAGACAACCTGCAGTGCAGAGCTGATGAACAATGCGAAAACCGTAGTGCGGTCAGTGCGGGAGGCATTTTCCGCACGCAATGCAGTCCTTTCTGCCCAGATAGCAAAGAAAGGGTTAAAGGGATTTGAGGAGCCTTTGGAAGGAAAATTGGGATTTTATCATGCCTATGCAAGGGACCATTATGATCCAGAATCGGTGATCCGGCAGCTTGGAGAGCATTATTATGCAGGAGAACTGTATTTCAAACTCTGGCCAAGCTGTGCAGGAACGCATCCGGCAATCATAGCAGTACAGGAACTGATGAAGCAAAATCCAATCCGGTCGGAGGAGATTGAGCGGGTTCACGTTGTAGTATCCAAACGGAATCAGATGCTTGTGGAGCCGGAAGAAATACGGAAGGCGCCGGAATCTTCGATCATTGGAAAGTTCAGCATCCCATATACTGCTTCTGTGGCAATTCTGAACGGAACGGTTGTATTAGATGACTTTTGGCCGGAAGCTTTAAAGAATGAAAACGTGAGAAAATTGGCTGCAAGATTCACATATGAGGTTAATGACGATTGGGGAAAAGCAGAAGGAATGAATACGGAAGTGACAATCTATACCTGTGATGGTCAGTCATTCCGATATTTTTATACAGAAATCGGAACAGAGCGAAAGGATGCTTCTGTGGAAGAAATCGAAGAAAAAGTAAAGTCCTGCGCAAAACATGCGCTGATCCCACAAAAGAATGAAAATCTGGAGCGGCTGATGCATCAGATTGAAACACTGGAAACAGCAGAAAACATAAAAGAAATGACAGCTTTGCTGTAAAGAAAGCCGCGAATAAAGGAGAAAAACATGAGTATTTTACAGTATCATTTTCGGTCAAGAGTGTTGAACATGTCCACATCCATTACGGTAACGATCCCGGATCAGTCTGATGGAAAGACGCCGTGGGATAAGACGCTGGACGATATTTATTATCCGGGAAAGAAGTACCCGACGATTTATCTTTGTCATGGAGGAAGCGGCGATAATACGACCTGGGCAAGAAATACCCAGGTGGAACTTTACGGAAACCAGAAGCGGGTTATGACGGTCGGGATGGATCTGGAAGAGAGCTTTTGCTGTGATATGAAAGTGGGAAGAAACTATTTCACTTACGCGACGGAAGAGGTACCGCGTCTGGTACAGGCACTGTTTCCGTCTTCTCCGGCGCGCGAGGATAATTTTGTAGCCGGATTTTCCATGGGAGGCCACTGTGCCATGAAGATTGCACTCCGGTGTCCGGAAAAATATGCGGCAGTCTGGGCCATGTCTGGTGCAAAGGATCCGGTGCGGATGTATCACCTTGCACTTGAACGCGGAATCCATGCTTCAAATGATCTGATCCAGGCAGCCATGGGACCGATCGATGAAGTGTACGGAACAGAGAATGATCTGCTTTATCTCGCAAAGAGCCTTGCAGAATCCGACCGACCGAAGCCGCTTATTTTCCATTCCTGTGGCAAACAGGATTACGGTCTCGCATTGTGTCAGGAATTTGCGGATTATCTGACCAGTGTGGGACTGAAAAACGAATTCTTTACACCAGATGGAATTCACGATTACTATTACGCAAACCAGATGCTGCGGAAAGCGATTTTTGAAAAGTTCCCGATCCGCGAGGTGAATTATTAGATTCAGAGGAAAGTCTGAAAATAAGGAAAAAGCAAGAACAAAAACAAGTAGGATTAAGAACAAAAACGAGGAAAACTAGGAACAAAACGATTGGGAGAAAGGAAGAACAGATTATGGGAGATATGATGCTGGAACATGGGAAAATGCCGGTCAGCACGCCGGAAGAACAGGGGGTATCTTCGGCAGCAATCATCAGTTTTTTGGACCGCTGCAAACGGGAACAGCTGGAACTGCACAGCCTTCAGATCGTCAGAAATGGAAAACTGATCACCAGTGCGATCGCAAAACCATTCACGGAAAAAAGTTTTCACCGGATTTTTTCTGCAGCAAAGGGAGTAGTAGCGACCGGTATGCTGCTTGCGATCCAGGATGGATATTATGATCTGCATGAGTTAGTCGTGCCACGGCTTCCAAAAGAATGGATTCCGGAGGATCTGGACGAAAAATGGAACCGGCTGACGATTTATCATCTGCTGACCATGAATACCGGTCATGACTGTGACACCCTGTTCCAGATGTGGGGAAAGAGTGACTGCTGGATCAAAACGTTTTTTGAAGTACGGCCTGCTTACGAGCCGGGAACGTATTTCCGCTATGATATGGGTGCCCAGTATGTTATGAATGAACTGGTTCGTCTGGCAACGGGAAAAGATCTGGGACGGTACTTAAAACCAAGAATTTTTGATCCGCTTGGAATTGAATATACGAACAATTATACAGAGCCGGAGGGACATTTCTTTTCCTCCACGATCCAGTTCCATCCAGATGCCTTAACGAAACTTTCCCAGCTTTACCTGCAGAAAGGTTCCTGGGAAGGCAAACAGCTGATTCGTGAGGATCTGGCAGTGGCAGCAGGACAGCATCATGTTCCATGCAACCACTACCGGGATACCGGATCCGGTCAGCCGGATTCTACATCTGGTTATGGATTCCATCTGTGGAGAAACAGCGTTGGAGGCTTCCGATTTTCTGGTGGACAGGGACAGTTTGGAATTGTCCTGCCAGATCAGAATATGGCAGTCGGAATCCTGGCTACGGAGAATGACAACCGCAAGATTCTTCAGGCATTTTTCGGCGAGGTCTTTACCCATCTGTACAAGCTGCCGATGAGACCGGATCCGAAGAATCAGAAGAAACTTCAGGATATGTGTGAGAACTTCAACCTGGCACCACAAAAGGGAGATGCAGTCGGAAATATTGCATCGCTTGTGAATGGAAAGACCTACGTGTTTACCGAAAATCCGGTTGGTCAGAAATCCATTTCCTTTGACTTTCGTGAAGATTATGTGGAAATTCAAAGTGAAGATGAAAAAGGCGCGGTTACACATGTGTGCGGTTACGATGGAAACTGGATTCACAATAAGGGCAGCAGATATCTGTTACATGCAGGCGATCCGGACTCTATTGCAGATCTGGACCGGATTTTCTATTACGACACCCACGATGTGATGCTTTCAGGAAGCTGGCAGAGCGCAGACAGCTTTGCGTTCACGTTGAGAAGCGATTCCCTGTTGTGTGGCTATCCATATGTGTGTCGGTTCTTAAAAGACCGGATTGAAATTTCTGTTCCAGCGTATACGTTCCAGCCGAGAAATAAAACTGGAAAAGGCGATGTGGTTACTTTAACCGGAATGCTTCAAAAGTAGCAGATCAGATAAGGTAAAAAAGCGGAAGAAACATTTCTGAAATGAAATTGTTCTTCCACTTTTTTATGTGTTGCGTATCAAAAGAGAAGTGACTGGTGCGGATCCTCCAATGTTGACAGAGTCTTTCGTAATTTGTAAAATGAAATCAAATTTGCAAAGATGAAATGGTTATTACAGCAGGATGATTGCAGCAGGAGGAAGTATGACAAAAATATACTATTATCTTACAGGAACTTATGATCTGGATTCCATCACATACAGTGCAAAGCGGATTGGCGTGGATGTTACCATAAAAAGATTGCCGGAAGATCTGCCAAAAGAAGAATTGCAGGAGCAGATCCGTCAGTGGGAACAGGAAGGAGCGGAAATTATCCTGTGCAGGGGAGCGGCAGAAACCCGTATTATGAATATGGTTTCCAAAGCGTATGTCATGGGCGTGAACTTTTCTGCGGATTCCACGATTGAAATCCTGAGCGGATATCAGCGGCTTCATCCACATTTTTTTGAACAGAAGAGAAGAGTACTGCTGATTTCAACAAAGCTGCTGAGTGTGAATGTAGCTGTCTTGAAAGAGCTGTTTCAGGTCGAAGTAGAAAATCTGCCTACAAAAACCTGGTTTGCGGAGCATCATGCAAATGAAGAGGATCTGGATGCGTACGCTGCAACGTTTGATCTGGTGATTACAGGCACTCACCGTGTAGAGCGGATGACGAAAAAAGGAATCAATGCATTCTACTTTCCGAATTCTGAACGGGATACATTTTATAATAATTTTATGATGGCAGATATCATTGCAAAATCCAGGCGGGAACTGAAAGAAAAAAATGCAGTGATCCAGAGCATTCTCGATAATAGCTTTAATGCCATTCTGACTTTGAACCAGGATGGAACCATCCTTCGTGGAAACGGGCAGCTGAAACGTTATTTTAAGGAAAATGGCGAAACGCTTGTAGGGAAAAACATCAGTGACCTGATGCCGGATTTTAACCGTGAACTGCTGAAACGTCTGTTTGTGGAGCAGGAAGAATTTTATGGGGAAGTAGCCCAGTTTCAGGACAGCATGCTGATCATAAACGGCTTTCCGATTTATGAGAATGGACAGATCATCGGTGGTGCCCTTAACTTTGAGGAACTGCGGCAGATTGAAAAAATCGAGCAGCGCGTGAAGTCTGAACTTTATAACAAAGGGCGGATTGCGAAATATACGTTCCAGGATATCATTGGCGAGTCTGAGAGTATGAAACAAACAAAGCATTATGCAAAGGAGTTTGCACGCCATTCCTCCAATATCCTGCTTTATGGGGAAAGTGGAACCGGCAAGGAACTGTTCGCCCAGAGTATCCACAACGAGAGCGCCTGCAAAAACGGTCCGTTTGTGGCAGTCAACTGCGGTGCTCTTCCTGCGAATCTGTTGGAGAGTGAACTGTTTGGTTATGCGGCCGGTTCTTTTACCGGAGCATCCAAAAACGGAAAAAAGGGATTGATCGAGCAGGCAAACCAGGGAACGTTGTTCCTGGACGAGATCTCAGAGATGGATCCGCTGGGACAGGTGCGGCTTTTGCGTGTTCTTGCGGAACACACCATTGTGCGGGTCGGAGATGATAAGGTCATTCCGGTGGATGTGCGCATCATTGCGGCGTCCAATAAGAATTTAAAGAAACTGGTGGAAGAGGGAAAATTCCGAGAAGATCTTTATTACCGCCTGAATGTGCTGATGCTGAAAATTCCGGCACTCCGGGAACGAAAAGGAGATGTGGTACGCCTGACGGAATATTATCTGCATCATTTTGGGGATTTAAATAAAAAACACATTGAACTGACGGAAGATGCCATGCAGGCGATGGAGGAATATCCATGGACCGGAAATGTAAGACAGCTGCGCAATTTCTGTGAGCGTCTCGTGATTATCAGCATGACCCGGATCGTGGATCGGGAATTTGTTGTTCGCCAGTTAAATGACAGCTTTTTTGATTCGGTAAAAGACAGCAGTGCTGGAATGGTGCAGAAAAATCCAAAACAGGCGGAGCAAATGGAAGCAGAACTATCGGAAACAAAAGCAGTTGAAAGAAAATGGTCAGAGACAAAACAATCAGAAACAAAACAATTAGAAACAGAAGAGCATGTTGTGCCGCAGCCACCGTATCATTCGGTATTCTCAAAAGCAGACAGCGAATATGACCGGATTCTGGATGCGTTAAACCGCGCGCATGGAAACCGTGGAACGGCAGCTGAGATTCTTGGAATCAGCAAAACAAGTCTCTGGAGGCGAATGAAAAAATTTAATATCTCAGAAAAGTATTAAATACCGGCATAAAATGAAAACTTTGGCATGAAATTTGCTCATTACATATGCATAAAGGCATCAAAACGTGGATATTGGGATGTCGGAAAACGGAGAGAGGGGTGTATGTATATGAAGAGATCTTCCATGCCAGGTGAGTATGCAGGATTTTCTGAAAAAAAGTATGGGGATTACAAAGTAACATCACAGTATGTGGATGGTTATGATGGAACAAAGCTTGCCGTAGATATTGTGCGTCCAGTAGACGAAAACGGAAAGCCGGTGGAAGAACCGCTTCCGGTTCTGCTTTTGATTTCCAGGGGAAAACGGTTTACAACTCCGGACGACCCGACTGGTCCAGATGTGATTGCCCATTGCGTGCCGTATGGTTACGTTGGTGTGATTGCAGAAATGCGCGGCTGTGGAGCTTCCTACGGAACGAATAACAGCTTCTGCAGCATTGAAAACCGCCAGGATGTAACGGCAATCATTAACTGGATCGATGCACAGTCCTGGTGTGATGGAAACGTTGGAACCTTTGGCGGTTCGAACCGTGGACTGGGACAGTTTACTGCTTCTGTAGCAAAGCCGGAACCGGCAAAGGCATTAAAAGCGATTACTCCGGTCGTTGCAAACGCAGATTTCTATTATCAGGATTACCCGAACGGTGTCTGTGCGCTGGCATTAAAGAAGCTTCCGACCTTATCTGGAAGCCAGAATGCGCCGAAACAGCTGACGAAAGAGGAAGTTCTGGAAAAAGTAAAACCGGTAGATGAGGATCCGAACGGAGATATGGCTTATGAGGCATACCTGACTGGTCAGTACGGGAAAAACCATGGATTTATGGGATGGCTGTTACTGCCGGATATGTGCCGTGATGACCCGAACCCGAATCTGGGCGGAGAAAAGACCAATCTTACGATTCCGCCGATCACGGACATTGATGTATTTAAAAAGACTGATATTAAGGTACACCAGTTTGCCGGTTTTATCGAGTCCGGTGCATTTGGTCAGTTGACTGCCGCAAAAGAATGGGGCGGAAGTATTCTGGTTGGTCCGTGGGATCACAGAGAAAGCCGCCGCGGTACCAAGGGATTCCCGGAAGGCATGTTTGATTTTAAGGCAGAACATTTAAAATGGTTTGACAGCTGCCTGAAAGGTAAGAAAAACGGATTTGATGAAAAACCGCCGTTTATGTATTACACCCAGAATGCGGGAGCAGGAAATTACTGGAGATGTTCTGATACCTGGCCGTTAGAGTCTGAGCGGATGATGACGCTGTATCTGTCGGATGAAAAATCCAATACTGTGGATTCTGTCAACGATGGTGTCCTTTCCCAGACAAAACCGGAGAACGAGTCCGGGGCAGATTATAAGGTAGATCTGTCTGTGAAAGTATTTGATGATGGACAGGGCGGAGAACTGGACCGTATGCATATGACCTGGGATGGTGATATGACACCAGGCGTCGATAAGAAGGGACTGACCTTTACCAGTGCACCGCTGTTCCGTATGTATCAGAATGAAATCACCGGAACCACACCGGTTGATCTGTGGGTAAGCTGTACCCAGAAAGATGCAGATTTTATCCTGTTTTTGGAAGAAGTATTCCCGGATGGAAGAAGCAAATATGTGACCATGGGCTGCCAGCGTGCTTCCCACCGGACAAGCGAGCCGCGTGAAGCATGGAATGAATGTGGTGCAACATACCATCCGTGTATGCGTGCAGATATGGAACGCTGCCTGGAAGAAGGAATGGACAAACCGGTGCATCTGCAGTTCCATTTAGAGCCGATCTCTTATGTATTCCAGAAAGGCAGCCGGATCCGTCTGACCCTGGTATGCTCTGCAGAGACGGCATTCCAGCATAACATTTATGATCCGGAAAACCTTCCGACTGTAACCTTGTATCAGGGCGGAGACCATGCATCCTTTATCCGGATCCCGTTTGTAGAGCACACGGAGAACGTATATAACGGTACGGTAGAACTGGATGGCGAAACCGGACCTGGTACCTTATATTTCTTCAACAAACATACCTACCTGTATGCGAATGGAATGTGGCACCGCTATGAAAGCAATGGTCCGGAAATGAAGTATACGATGGAAGCTGGCAAGGCTGTATTTGCTGCTGGATTTACCTTCCACCTGGAAGGAAACCCGAAGATGGACGGTATTCTTCAGCACTATGAGGGAGGAGACAAGGAAACAGTCCCTTTTCCAGCTAAGCGGAGCCAGATCGTAGCACAGGTTCCGGTGACACCAAAGAAAGATATTTTATTTGCTCCGGATGTAAAAACCTTAAAGCTTGAAGTATTTGCTTCGGAAGATGGCAATAAAAAGGCTCCGTGTATCGTGTATATCCATGGTTACAGCGGAACCCCGTCCAATGTAAAAAAGCCAATCGCAGATCTGACGAAGTATGGCTATACTGTAATCGGCATTGACCTGCGCAACTATCCGCCGAATGCTTATCCGGATTATGTATATGACCTGAAAGGAAATATCCGTTATATCCGGGCGCATGCAGAAGAACTCGGCGTGGATCCGGAAAAAATCGCAGTATATGGTTCTTCTCTTGGCGGAAACTCTGCCCTGAACCTGGCATGCCGTGCCTGGGATGAGGAGACAGAAGGTCATGTAGGCGGAAATGAAGCGTATTCCAGCCGTGTTCAGGCAGCTGTTGTCGGATACGGATGGTCGGATATCCTCTATATGGGGCAGGATCTCATGGAGGAGTACAAAGATGCAGCAGAAGCACTGCGAAATCAGAAATTCTTAAATTCCGACGGTCCGAATGCCCCGCTGGCTCAGGTCATTGATTTTGCCGGAGAAGGAAAAGGCATGGCTGTGCTGCGCGAGTATATGGAAAGCGGAAAAGAGGGAACCGATCCGTATCTGGATGGAAAACTTGCGGAGGCAAGAAAAGCAAGCCCGGTAGGAGCCATTGGACCGGATTGTGCACCGCTTGCACTGTATGGCGGCCTTGGCATGACTTCTGTGGATATTCCATTTGGCCAGACCAGAAGAACCTTTGAGGTGTGCGGAAAATATGCGGTGGATTGTTTCCTGTTCTGCAATACCAACGGAGCCTATGGGGACAAGCCGGAAGTGGTTGCAGGAATCCGCAGCTTCCTGGATCATTATCTGAAACAGGATGTTACCAGCTTTAAAAAGACCGTGATGCAGCTGGATTCCAGCCGGATTCTGGAGAACAACCATGAGCGGAAACTGGAGTACCTTCCGGTTGTCTGCAAGGAAAACGGCATCTGGATTTCAGCACGTTATCTGAAGGAATGTGTTGATCTGGAACTTTCCGATGCAAAAACGATTACGGTCCAGGATGAGGTTTATGTAAATGGAAAAGCCCTGGAAGGAACCGGTTATGTAAGCGAATATTATGCGGACAAGAATATGGTGGTATTCGCAAAGGAAGGCGAAATCCCAGGGAAAAAAGTAAAGAGCCGCACCAGCAAATAAAGAATCCTCAGGCAAAGGAGGAGTTTTATGGCATTAAAGTCAGAAGTATCGCCAAATACAGGAAGAAAATATTGCTTTCAGCTGAAATCGATTTTAATTTCACCGGACAGCAAAAAGATATTTTTAAATCAGTATCTCCATGAACTGTGTCGTATTCCAATCCGGACGGAGGGGGATGTATACGTCGCTCTGGCGGATCTGGTGAAGATTTTCAGTCCGGACTGGAAACTGGAAGGGACGCAAGACCTGATCTGCAAAGATAAGCGCATTCATTTTACACCGAATTATATGCTGGTAAGTACCGATGAAGAGAGCATTGCCCTGCGGCATGCTCCCTTCGAGAAGGAAGAAATGGTATATATCCCGTTCGCAGAAGTCATGCAGAGGTTCTTTGGCTGTTACAGCTTTCAGATTGGAAACTATATTGGTGTCAGTGCTTCCGAGGAAGACAGCCGGATCCGCTTTGATGGTCCGAAATGCCCGGAATTCAATCAGAGAAGACTGGATTTCAGACGGGAAAAACAGTACGGGGATGTCTATGTAACCTACTGGATGGAGGAAGAACAGCGCCTGAATAATTACCGGATGTATATCCCGTTTTCCTATGATGGCACAAAACCGTACAAACTGCTTGTCTGTCTGCATGGCGGTGGCGGAAACTCCGATACGGTGTTTATCCGCAGCGAACAGAAACTCCAGTATTATGCGGAGCAGCATGGGTATATTCTTCTCGCACCGAATTCCTACGTTTCAGGAAGTAATTATGGAAGCTTTATTCCACCGCATTACATGTTTCCGGAACCAGGGGAAAAGAGTGGGGAACCGCAATTTTATACGGATGCAGAAAAGAAAGAGTTTCAGGTTGCCCAAAGAGGGGTAAAGCAGGTCCTTGATGAGGTACTTGCACGCTGGAATATCGACCAGAACCATATCTTTGTGATGGGAAATTCCATGGGAAGCTGCGGAACGTTTCATCTGCTTTCCACCTGGCCTGAACTGTTTCAGGCGGGCGTTCCGACCGGGTGTATGCCGCTTGTGGAATACATGGATCTGGCGCCTTTAAAGGGAAAGAAGATCTGGTACATGACAGGAACGGAAGATCCCAATAATCCTGAAATTATGAAAGAATGCTGCGATATCATGAAGAAAGCCGGTGTGGATATCCTCTTCCATCTGATCGGCGGCGGCTATCATTCTGATGCATGGGTCAATGAAATTGATAAAATGTTTGATTTTTTTGAACATATTGACGATGCAAAGTGAAATATAAATAACGAAATGAAATAAAAATTACATAATGAAATGAAAAATTCACCCATTGTGTGATGAATGAAATGTAAAAAACAAAAATGCATGCCATGCGCCGAAAGCCGCAGACCGGAAAAAGCCATAAAAAGAATGATAAAAAAACAACACATTCTTGTGGCAAGGTTGGCATGCATTTTGCTTTATAATCAAGTAACGGATCAGCTTTACATGCTTTTTACATTTTAGGAAAGGAGAGTAGGACTTATTTCGTGAAGAGTCCGAAAATAATGTATGGGTCGTTACATAGCAAAACGAATTTTGTGGATGATTCCGGTTCTTTTAGGAGTATCCTTCCTGGTTTTCACACTGATGTATTTTACACCAGGAGATCCGGTAGCTATCATTCTGGGGGCAGAGGCAACAAAAGAACAAATTGCAATCACGAGGCATGAGATGGGACTGGATCAGCCATTTCTGATCCGCTATTTCAAATATGTATGGGATGCCATTCATCTGAATTTCGGAACTTCGTACGTGAACGGTCGTTCCGTTATGACAGAACTGATCCAGCGTTTCCCGTATACCTTCCGCGTAGCACTGATCAGTGTCGGCATTTCCATGCTGATCGGTATTCCGTTAGGGGTTATGGCAGCAGTAAACCAGTACACCTGGAAAGATAACCTGTCCATGATGGTTGCACTGTTCTGCAGATCCATGCCGAACTTCTGGTTTGCACTGATGCTGGTATTATTCTTCTCCCTGAAATTAAACCTGCTTCCGGCTATGGGCGTTGACAGCTGGAAATGTTACATCTTACCGTGCTTTGCGATCGGTGTCGGAAGTGCGGCGGGTTTGGCAAGGCAGACACGGTCGGCGATGCTCGAAGTAATCCGTCAGGATTATGTGACGACAGCGAGAGCGAAAGGACAGACGGAAAGAAAAATTATTTATGGACACGCTTTCCGCAATGCACTGATCCCGATCATCACCCAGGTTGGTACTTCCTTGGGGCATCAGATGGGCGGTGCGATCATTGCAGAATCCATCTTCTCTATCCCGGGAATCGGCTCCTATATGTCAACTGCGATCGGAAGCCGTGATTATCCGGTGGTACAGGGAGGTGTATTGTTTATCGCAGTCGTATTTGCGTTTACCATGCTTCTGGTAGATATTTTATACGCATTCGCAGATCCGCGTATTAAATCACGTTATTCCAGCAGCAAGAAGAAAGCAAAAGCAGCATAAGGAGGAAGAAAACGTGGAGAAGACATCAAAAAAGAAAAAACAAAATCAGGTTCTGGTGGTTCTGCATCGTTTAAAACGCAACAAGATGGCAATGGTCGGTCTGTTTGTGATCACCCTGATGGTGCTTGCTTCCGTATTTGCACCGTGGATCGCACCGTATGGCTATGAGCAGCAGGATCTTTACAATATTTTCAAGGCTCCGGGCGGAGCACACATTTTAGGAACGGATAACCTCGGACGTGATATTTTCAGCCGTCTGTTATATGGCGGAAGACAGTCCTTAAAAATCGGTATTGTATCCGTTGCCATTGCGGCCTCTTTGGGAATCATTTTTGGATCCATCGCCGGTTACTATGGCGGCTGGGTCGACAATGTGCTGATGCGTGTTCTGGATGTCTTCCAGGCAGTTCCTGGACTTCTGATGTCCATCGCGATCGCAACCACACTGGGACCTGGCATCAACAATGCCATGCTTGCAATCGGTCTGACCACCATTCCGGGTTATGCGCGTATGACGAGAGCTTCGTTTTTAAGTGTCCGCGGAATGGAGTATGTAGAGGCGGCAACTGCAATCAATGCGACCGATTCCAGAATCATCTGGAAGCACATTCTCCCGAATGCGATTTCCCCGATGATCGTCCAGATTACCATGGGTGTTGCTTCTTCCATCCTTGCCGCAGCGTCCTTAAGCTTCATGGGACTTGGTGCACAGCCGCCGCTGCCGGAGTGGGGTGCTATGCTGACAGCTGGAAGAACCTATATGCGTGATTATCCATATCTGTGTATTATCCCGGGTCTGGTCATTATGGTAGCAGTACTTTCCATTAATATGCTGGGTGATGGTTTAAGAGATGCTCTTGACCCGCGCCTGAAGAACTAAGGGGGATCCGAGTATGAGCCAGGAAAAGAAAGAACAGCTGATCGAAGTAAAAAATCTGGTTGTGGAATATACCTCAGACGGAAATGTGGTGCATGCAGTAAACGGTGTATCTTTTTCCATCAATAAAGGAGAAACACTGGGACTGGTAGGTGAGACCGGTGCCGGAAAGACAACCATTGCAAAAGCAATTCTGGGAATTTTGCCGGATCCGCCGGCGAAAGTGCGCGGCGGTTCCATTGTACTGGAAGGCAAAGACATGTTCAAAATGTCTGAAAAAGAGATGCGTTCCATTCGCGGCAACAAGATTTCCATGATCTTCCAGGATCCGATGACTGCATTAAACCCGATCTACACAGTAGGTCAGCAGATTGCAGAGACCATCGGAATCCATGAAAAACATTTAAGCAAGCATGAAACAGAAAAACGTGCCATTGATATGCTGGAGATGGTAGGAATCCCGGGCGAGCGTTATGGAGAGTATCCGCACCAGTTTTCCGGTGGTATGAAGCAGCGTGTTGTCATCGCAATGGCACTGAGCTGTAATCCAGAGCTGCTTCTGGCCGATGAGCCGACTACCGCACTGGATGTAACCATTCAGGCACAGGTTCTGGATATGATGAACGAACTGAAGAAGAACCTGAATACGTCCATGATCATGATTACCCATGATCTTGGAATCGTAGCAGAGATGTGCGACAATGTGGCAGTTGTCTATGCAGGCGAGATCGTCGAGATCGGCACGGCGGAAGATATTTTTGACCGCACGTCCCATCCGTATACGGAGGGGCTGTTCGGATCCCTTCCGAGCCTGAACAGCAAGGTGAAACGCTTAAAACCGATCGCAGGCATGATGCCGGATCCGATGAATCTGCCGAAAGGCTGTGCATTCTCTCCGAGATGTCCGTATGCAACGGATGCCTGCCGGGAGAAAAAACCGGAAACCGCCTCCAAAGCCGGCGTGGTGGGCCTCACCAAGACAGCATGCCGCGAGCTGGCAAGAAAGGGCGTCACCTGCAATGCCATCTGCCCTGGTTTTATCGACACGGACATGACCCGCGGCGTACCTGAAAAGGTGTGGGATACCATGATAAGCAAGATACCTATGGGAAGGGCCGGCAGCCCTGCGGACGTAGCCAATATGGTTGCTTTCCTGGCTTCTGACGAGGCAAACTACATTACAGGCGAAGTAATCAACGTGGGCGGCGGTATGATTCTTTAATGATATAAAATGAGGAGGATACGGATATGGAGAATTTAAAAGAAGTAGTAATTGTCAGCGGAGTCCGGCTTCCCGTCGGCTCTTTCGGC
>OGWS01000927.1_pt1 | contig 26761 bp, 38 predicted proteins | sample 1576111 | NCBI WGS metagenome assembly OGWS01 (sample SAMEA3541534, study PRJEB24748) | human gut metagenome | biome: human gut; feature: human-associated habitat; material: faeces | place: China | collected 2012
GTCAAGAAAGACAAGATCTTGATAGATCAAGTGGAGTACATCGAGATCCCTCTCTAAATGTAATTTATTTATACTGCTGTTTTTAAAAAAAGGGAATATTAAAATTACAAATCTGTGATCGAGATCACAATTTAAATGCAAAAAGAAAGCTGCTTATTTTTGTTTAGAAAATAAGCGGCTATTTTACTGATTTTTTATCGATTTAAATTCACAGCGCCTTCATAACCAAGTTGTCGCCATGCCTCGTAAATCGTCACGGCTACCGAGTTGGATAAGTTCATACTACGGCTATTTGCTGTCATAGGAATCCGGATTTTTTGTTCCATTGGCATCTTATCTAAAATAGACATGGGAATACCACGTGTTTCAGGGCCAAACATCAGGTAATCCCCTAATTCAAATTGCACTTCGCTATGCGCAGGGCCGCCTTTAGTGGTGAGTGCAAAAAGACGTTTCGGTTTTTCGCTTTCTAAAAAGGCTTCAAAGGTTTTATGTTTTTTGATTTCAGCAAATTCATGATAATCCAAGCCAGAACGACGTAATTTTTTATCATCCCAGGTAAAGCCAAGTGGCTCGATTAAATGAAGACGAAAGCCAGTGTTGGCACAAAGACGAATAATATTTCCCGTATTTTGTGGAATTTCAGGTTCGTATAACACAATGTCTAACATAATGATTTCCTAATCTTTTTGATACAGGCGGTAACTCACCATACCTGTGGTTTTTTCTTTTAGTAATTGCCAATTATCAGGCGCGCTAAGCGGTTTGTCTTTTTCTGTTTCCACATAAATCAATGCATGAGGTAAGAGCCAATTCTTTTCCTCTAATAGTGCAATTGCTTGTTCTGCTAAGCCAAAATGAAAAGGTGGATCCAAAAATACCACATCAAAGTGCGGTTGATTTTGCGCTTGTTTTAAAAATTCTAAACTATTTTGATTGATCACTTGAGCTTGTTCACTCGTTGTTTTTAGCGTTTGCAAATTTTTCTTTAATTGATTCGCTACGGTTTTATCCAACTCTAAAAACGTCACCTGTTTCGCTTGACGAGAAAGAGCCTCAAAGCCAAGTGAGCCACTGCCCGCAAAGCAATCAAGACAATGGCTATCTACAATATAAGGCATCAACCAGTTGAATAAGGTTTCTTTTACGCGATCGCCTGTTGGACGCAAACCTTCCGCATTTAAAACCGGTAATTTTCGTCCACGCCAAAGACCCGCGATGATTCGAACTTCGCCTTTGGCATTTTGAACTTGCATTTTTTTCATAAAGAAACAGATTTTTAGTGAAAATTGTGCTTAGTTTAGACGATTTTTTGCTAGAATAGGCAGTATTTTTTACAGATTTGTGTTTAAGAGAAGAATTTATGTCAGAAGAAAAGAAAAAAGGCGGGTTTTGGGCCTCTCTTTTTGGTCGTAATAAAAAGCAAGAAGAACAAAAAATTGAGCCAATTATTGAGGAGCTATCTGTCGAATCTGCCGACGTTTCGCCTACGGAAGAGATCGTTCACAATGAGGAGAGCGTTCAATTAGAACAAGTTGAACAGGAAGAATTACAGGAGTTAGCGGAACAGCTGCAAGAGGATAAAGCTGAGAATACCGTTGTTGCGCATATTGAACCTGTTGTAGAAGAAGTGATTTCACCTGAAAGTGCGGTCAATATTGAGCCAGTTTTAGATACACCGGTGATTGAAAAAATTGACGAAGAAACGGTGAAAACAGAAGAAATTTCAACCGCACTTCCTACAGAAGAGCCAGCAGAACGCATTATTGAGGAAGACAATGTCGTTGAAGATCTTCCTGTGGTTGATGCTGAGATTGAGCCTGAAATAGTTGAAGATGTTAAAGATGAATTCCGTTCAGATATTAATAGCGAAACGCAAGAAAAACCAAGTGAAGGTGGTTTTTTTAGTCGTTTAGTTAAAGGCTTACTCAAAACCAAACAAAATATTGGCGCGGGTTTCCGAGCGTTCTTTTTAGGCAAAAAAATTGATGATGATTTGTTTGATGAGTTGGAAGAGCAACTTTTGATTGCCGATATTGGCGTGCCAACAACGAATAAAATCATTAAGAATTTAACTGAGCACGCAAGTCGTAAACAATTACAAGATGCGGAATTACTTTACCAACAACTTAAAGTTGAAATGGCGGAGATCTTAAAACCTGTCGCGCAGCCGCTAGTTATTGATACGACTAAAAAACCGTATGTTATTTTGATGGTTGGCGTGAATGGTGTAGGTAAAACAACCACAATTGGTAAGTTGGCTCGCAAATTCCAAAATGAAGGAAAATCAGTCATGTTAGCAGCAGGGGATACCTTCCGTGCTGCTGCAGTAGAACAACTCCAAGTATGGGGGGAACGTAACAATATTCCGGTGGTGGCACAAAGTACGGGTTCAGATTCTGCGTCGGTGATTTTTGATGCGATGCAATCTGCCGCAGCACGTAACATTGATATTTTAATTGCGGATACGGCAGGCCGTTTACAAAATAAAAATAATCTCATGGATGAATTGAAGAAAATTGTTCGCGTCATGAGAAAATATGATGAAACGGCACCGCACGAAATTATGCTTACCTTAGATGCGGGTACAGGACAGAATGCAATTAGCCAAGCCAAACTCTTTAATGAAGCGGTTGGGTTAACGGGTATTACATTAACTAAATTAGATGGCACAGCAAAAGGTGGGGTAATTTTCGCCATTGCAGATCAGTTTAATTTACCAATTCGTTATATTGGTGTGGGTGAAAAGATTGAAGATTTACGTGAATTTAATGCAGAAGAATTTATTGAAGCGTTGTTCGTTCACGAAAATGAAGAATAAAAAGGAATAATAAAGTGATTCGATTTTCAAATGTTTCTAAAGCTTATCACGGTGCGACTCAGCCAGCCTTGCAGGGCTTGAATTTTCATCTTCCTGTCGGAAGTATGACTTATCTTGTTGGGCATTCAGGCGCGGGTAAAAGTACCTTGCTTAAATTGATTATGGGTATGGAGAAAGCGAACGCCGGTAATATTTGGTTTAATGGCCATGATATTACGCGTTTGTCTAAGTATGAAATCCCATTTTTACGTCGTCAAATCGGCATGGTTCACCAAGATTACCGTTTATTAACGGATCGTAGCGTGGCAGAAAATGTAGCATTGCCATTGATTATTGCTGGCATGAATCCGAAAGAAGCACATACGCGCGCATTGGTTGCACTAGATCGAGTGGGCTTACGTAGTAAAGCGAATTATATGCCTCCACAAATTTCAGGTGGGGAGCAACAACGTGTGGATATCGCGCGTGCCATTGTGCATAAACCGCAACTTTTATTAGCGGATGAGCCGACAGGTAACCTTGATGATGAACTTTCCTTAGGGATTTTTAATCTTTTTGAAGAGTTTAATCGTTTAGGCATGACAGTCTTGATTGCGACACACGATATCAATTTAATTCAAAAAAAACCAAAACCATGTCTTGTACTTGAACAAGGCTATTTACGCTATTAAGGATAAAAAATGACAAGACGTATTGATGCTTCTTTTGGCGTGCAAACTGCTTATACTTTGCGTTCTGTGTTGAACGATTTAGTAAAACGTAAATTTGGTACATTGCTAACAATTTTAGTCATTGCCGTGTCTTTAACGATTCCAACGGTGAGCTATTTGTTATGGAAAAATTTACATTTAGCGACGACTCAATTTTATCCGGAAAGCGAACTCACAATCTATTTACACAAAAATTTAAGTGAAGAAGATGCTAACTTAGTGGTAGAAAAAATCCGTCAGCAAGAAGGTGTGGAATCGTTAAATTATGTTTCTCGTCAAGACAGTTTGAAAGAATTTAAAAGTTGGTCTGGTTTTGGTGAAGAGTTAGAAATTTTAGATGACAACCCATTGCCGGCAGTGGTGATGGTGAAACCGTCTAAAGCGTTTAATGAATCAGAAAAACGAGCTGAGCTACGCGCAAATTTAAATAAAATTAAAGGCGTGCAAGAAGTTCGACTAGATAATGATTGGATGGAAAAATTGACCGCACTTTCGTGGTTATTTGCGCATGTGGCAATTTTCTGCACGGTTTTGATGACTATTGCGGTATTCCTTGTTATCGGAAATAGTATTCGCTCGGATGTGTATAGTAGCCGAGCAAGCATTGATGTGATGAAACTATTAGGCGCAACAGATCAATTCATTCTTCGTCCTTATCTTTATACAGGCATGATTTATGCGGTGTTGGGCGGATTGGTTGCAGCGCTGTTTAGCAGTCTTATTGTCGGGTACTTTACTTCAGCGGTGAAGTATGTGACGGATATCTTTGCGGTTACATTTGAGCTCAATGGATTAGGTGTTGGTGAGCTAATCTTCTTATTAGTAAGCTGCTTGATTATGGGTTATGTTGGCGCTTGGATTGCCGCAACAAGACATATTGCAATGTTAGATAACAAACTATAAATTTTATTTATATAAAGTGCGGTCATTTTTTCAGGTGAAAAACACTCGAGAAAATGACCGCACTTTTTTATTTGTGGAAATTAATTGAACAAAAAGCTTGCATAATTAGGTGTTTTTGTGTAGTATTCACAGAATTTCAGGTATTGAAAGTCGTTTAATATAATCATTTATTAAACGAGTATTACGATATGTAATACTAACAATGTTTCCGATTTGGAGACTATATAACAGGTAACTTACACCTCCTTTTCTATTTTGAAGTTAGAATTGTGATTGGTGTTAGTTTTTTATTAGCTAAATTTTATTGGAGCTCTGGTCTAATGCAGAACCAAAGAATCCGTATCCGCTTAAAAGCTTTCGATCACCGTTTGATCGATCAATCTACTGCGGAGATCGTAGAAACAGCTAAACGTACTGGTGCACAAGTTCGTGGTCCAATCCCTTTACCAACTCGTAAAGAGCGTTTCACCGTGTTGATTTCTCCACACGTGAACAAAGACGCGCGTGATCAATACGAAATTCGTACACACAAACGTTTAGTAGATATCGTAGAGCCAACAGAAAAAACTGTTGATGCATTAATGCGTTTAGATTTGGCTGCCGGCGTGGACGTGCAGAGCAGCCTAGGTTAATTAAGAGGTTATTACAATGATTGGTTTAGTCGGTCGTAAAGTTGGTATGACCCGTATCTTCAATGAAGACGGTGTTTCTGTACCAGTTACCGTTATCGAAATCGAAGCCAACCGCGTAACTCAAGTTAAAACTCTTGAAAACGATGGCTATACTGCAGTTCAAGTTACTACTGGTTCTAAAAAAGCGAATCGTGTAACTAAACCTGAAGCAGGCCATTTCGTGAAAGCAGGTGTTGAAGCTGGTCGCGGTTTATGGGAATTTCGTACTGAAGGTGAAGAATTCACTTTAGGTCAAGAAATCAATGTTGACATCTTTGCAGATGTTAAAAAAGTAGATGTTACTGGTACTTCTAAAGGTAAAGGTTTCCAAGGTGGTGTTAAACGTTGGAACTTCCGTACTCAAGATGCTACACACGGTAACTCTTTATCACATCGTGTACTTGGTTCTATTGGTCAAAACCAAACTCCAGGTCGTGTGTTTAAAGGTAAAAAAATGGCAGGACATTTAGGTGCTGAGCGTGTAACCGTTCAATCACTTGAAGTTGTTCGTGTAGATGCTGAACGTAAATTGCTATTAGTAAAAGGTTCTGTACCTGGTGCTATCAATGGCGATGTTATCGTTAAGCCGGCAGTTAAAGCATAAGTCTAGGAGATAGAGATGGAATTACAAGTTGTAGGTGCAAACGCACTAACTGTTTCTGAAACTACCTTCGGACGTGAGTTTAACGAAGCTTTGATTCACCAAGTTGTTGTTGCTTATGCAGCAGGTGCTCGTCAAGGTACTCGTGCGCAAAAAACTCGTGCTGAAGTGTCTGGTTCAGGTAAAAAACCTTGGCGTCAAAAAGGTACAGGTCGTGCTCGTTCTGGTGATATCAAATCACCAATCTGGCGTTCTGGTGGTACAACCTTCGCGGCTAAACCACAAGATCACAGCCAAAAAGTGAACAAGAAAATGTACCGTGGTGCTATCAAAAGCATTCTTTCTGAATTAGTTCGTCAAGACCGTTTGGTTGTTGTTGAAAAATTCGAATTAGATGCACCAAAAACTAAAGTTTTAGTACAAAAATTAAAAGATTTAGCAGTTGAAGATGCGTTAATTATCACAGCAAGTTTAGATGAAAATCTATTCTTAGCGGCACGTAACTTATATAAAGTTGATGTACGTGATGTTCAAGGTATCGATCCAGTTAGCTTAATCGCTTTCGATAAAGTGATTGTTACTGTTGACGCTGTGAAACAAATTGAGGAGATCCTAGCATGAGTCAAGAACGTTTGCTAAGCGTGCTACGTGCACCGCACATCTCTGAAAAAGCAACTAACAATGCTGAAAAATCTAACACTGTTGTACTTAAAGTTGCTTTAGATGCGAACAAAGCTGAAATTGCTGCTGCTGTTGCTCAATTATTTGAAGTAAAAGTTGACTCAGTTCGTACTGTGGTTGTTAAAGGTAAAACTAAACGCCGTGGTAACAAAATGGGTCGTCGCAGCGACTGGAAAAAAGCTTATGTAACTTTAGCCGAAGGCCAAAACTTGGACTTCGTGGACAGTGCAGAGTAATCGGAGGAAATTAGAGAATGGCTATCGTTAAATGTAAGCCGACCTCCGCTGGTCGTCGTCACGTTGTTAAAATCGTGAACCCTGAATTACACAAGGGTAAACCTTACGCGCCTCTTCTAGATACTAAATCTAAAACTGGTGGTCGTAACAATTATGGTCGTATTACCACTCGCCACATCGGTGGTGGTCATAAACAACATTACCGTTTAATCGATTTCAAACGTAACAAGTTAGATATCCCAGCGGTTGTTGAACGTTTAGAATATGATCCAAACCGTTCAGCTAACATTGCTTTAGTGCTTTATAAAGATGGTGAACGCCGTTATATCTTAGCACCTAAAGGTTTGTCAGTTGGCGATCAAATCCAATCTGGCGTTAACTCACCAATTAAAGTGGGTAACTCATTACCAATGCGTAATATCCCAGTTGGTTCAACAGTACATAACGTTGAATTAAAACCAGGTAAGGGCGGTCAAATCGCTCGTTCTGCTGGTGCTTATGTACAAATCATCGCTCGTGAAGGCAACTACGTAACTTTACGTTTACGTTCAGGCGAAATGCGTAAAGTATTAGCTGAATGTGTTGCTACAATCGGTGAAGTTGGTAACTCAGAACATATGCTTCGCGTATTGGGTAAAGCTGGTGCTAACCGCTGGAGAGGCATTCGCCCTACAGTTCGTGGTACTGCAATGAACCCAGTAGATCACCCACACGGTGGTGGTGAAGGTCGTAACTTTGGTAAACACCCAGTAACTCCTTGGGGCGTTCAAACTAAAGGTAAGAAAACTCGTCACAACAAACGTACTGATAAATTCATCGTACGTCGTCGTGGCAAATAATTTAAATTAATAAGAGGATAAGCCATGCCACGTTCTCTCAAGAAAGGTCCTTTCCTTGACCTACACTTGTTGAAGAAGGTAGAGAAGGCGGTGGAAAGCGGGGATAAAAAACCAATCAAAACTTGGTCCCGTCGTTCAATGATCATTCCTTCAATGATCGGATTGACCATCGCAGTCCATAATGGTCGTCAGCACGTTCCTGTTTATGTATCTGATGAAATGATCGGCCATAAATTAGGTGAATTTGCACCGACTCGTACATACCGCGGTCACGCGGCAGATAAGAAAGCTAAGAAATAAGAGGTAAATAGATGGAAACTATCGCAAAACATCGTTACGCTCGCACTTCTGCCCAAAAAGCTCGCTTAGTTGCCGATTTAATTCGTGGTAAAAAAGTTGCGCAAGCATTAGAAATCTTAACTTTTACTAACAAAAAAGCTGCGGCTTTAGTGAAAAAAGTATTAGAGTCTGCTATTGCTAACGCAGAGCATAATGATGGTGCAGATATCGATGATCTTAAAGTTGCTAAAATCTTCGTTGACGAAGGTCCTAGCATGAAACGTGTTATGCCACGTGCTAAAGGTCGTGCAGATCGTATTTTAAAACGTACTAGCCACATCACTGTGGTTGTGTCAGATCGTTAATAAGTAGAGGAATAGCAATGGGTCAAAAAGTAAATCCAAATGGTATTCGCCTAGGTATTGTAAAACCTTGGAACTCTACTTGGTTCGCGAATACACAAGATTTCGCCGACAATCTTGACGGTGACTTCAAAGTACGCAAATTCTTAAATAAAGAATTAGCAAACGCTTCGGTTTCACGTATTACTATTGAGCGTCCAGCTAAAAGTATTCGTGTAACAATTCACACAGCTCGCCCTGGTATCGTTATCGGTAAAAAAGGTGAAGATGTTGAAAAATTACGTAACGCAGTATCTCAAATCGCTGGCGTTCCGGCTCAAATCAACATTGCTGAAGTGAAAAAACCGGAATTAGATGCAAAATTAGTTGCAGACAGCATCGCTTCTCAATTAGAACGTCGTGTAATGTTCCGTCGTGCTATGAAACGTGCGGTACAAAGCGCAATGCGTTTAGGTGCTAAAGGTATCAAAGTTGAAGTTAGCGGTCGTTTAGGTGGTGCAGAAATCGCACGTTCTGAATGGTATCGTGAAGGTCGTGTACCTCTACATACTCTTCGTGCGGACATCGATTATAACACTGCAGAAGCTCATACTACATACGGCGTAATCGGCGTTAAAGTATGGATCTTCAAAGGTGAAATTTTGGGTGGAATGGCTGCAGTTGCGCAATCAGAACAACAACCTGCCGACAAGCCTAAAAAGGCTCCGCGTGGCAAAGGTCGTAAGTAAGGAGAAACGCTAAATGTTGCAACCAAAACGTACAAAATTCCGTAAAGTTCACAAAGGCCGTAACCGTGGTATCGCGGGTGGTACTGAAGTTAGCTTCGGTACATTCGGGTTAAAAGCAGTTGGTCGTGGTCGTTTAACCGCTCGTCAAATTGAAGCGGCTCGTCGTGCAATGACACGTGCAGTTAAACGTCAAGGTAAAATCTGGATCCGTGTTTTCCCAGATAAACCAATTACTGAAAAACCATTAGAAGTCCGTATGGGTAAAGGTAAAGGTAACGTTGAGTACTGGGTAGCCTTAATCCAACCGGGTAAAGTACTTTATGAAATGGATGGTGTGTCAGAAGAGATCGCAAGACAAGCATTTGCATTAGCAGCTGCTAAATTGCCAATCAAGACCACCTTCGTAACTAAGACGGTGATGTAATGAAAGCTCAAGATTTACGTACAAAAAGTGTTGAAGAGCTGAATGATGAATTAGTGAACCTTTTAGGTGAACAATTCAAATTGCGTATGCAAACAGCCACCGGTCAGCTTCAACAAACCCATCAGGCTAAACAAGTGCGTCGTGATATCGCACGTGTTAAAACCATTTTAACTGAGAAGGCGGGTGAGTAATGACTGATAAAATTCGTAGCGTACAAGGTAAAGTTGTTAGCGACAAAATGGAAAAATCTTTCGTTGTTGCTATTGAACGTAAGGTAAAACACCCGTTATACGGTAAATTTATCCGTCGTACAACTAAATTACACGTACACGATGAGAACAACGAAGCCAAATTAGGTGATGTAGTAGAGATTCGCGAATGTCGTCCTCTCTCTAAAACCAAATCTTGGACTTTAGTTCGTGTTGTTGAGAAAGCAGTTATTGCTTAATTAACAAGTTAAAAAATAAAAGCCAATGGTTATACCGTTGGCTTTTTTCTTTCCAAGACTTGCTAAAAAGTCATAAAAATTTGACCGCACTTTAAATAGGCTAATTTAAGCATAAAATTTTGATTGCGTTTCTAGCTTGATTTTGGTAAACTCCGCCACCTATCCGCCATATATCTTTATAAGGCATGGATAGGTTCGTCCCGCAAGGGTGTATTATTAACTTAACGGAGCATAAAATATGATCCAAGAACAGACTATGCTGGATGTTGCCGATAACTCTGGTGCTCGCAGCGTAATGTGTATCAAGGTTCTAGGTGGATCGCACCGTCGTTATGCTGCTATTGGTGATATCATCAAAGTTACTGTGAAAGAAGCAATTCCACGCGGTAAAGTTAAAAAAGGTGATGTATTAAAAGCAGTTGTTGTGCGCACCAAGAAGGGTGTTCGTCGCCCAGACGGATCAGTCATTCGCTTCGATGGTAACGCTTGTGTAATTTTAAACAATAACACAGAGCAACCAATCGGTACTCGTATTTTTGGACCGGTGACTCGTGAACTTCGTTCTGAGAAATTCATGAAGATCATTTCTTTGGCACCAGAAGTACTGTAAGGAGAAGTGAGAAATGGCTGCAAAAATTCGTCAAAACGATGAAGTAATCGTACTTGCCGGTAAAGACAAAGGCAAGCGTGGCAAGGTAACTAAAGTGTTACCAAACGGTAAAGTGTTTGTTGAAGGTATCAACATCATCACTAAACATGAAAAACCAGTTCCTGCTTTAGGACAAGCTGGTGGTTTAGTGAAAAAAGAAGCGGCTATTGATGCTTCTAACGTTGCGATTTTCAATCCAAAAACAAACAAAGCTGACCGTGTAGGTTTTAGATTCGAAGACGGCAAAAAAGTACGTTTCTTCAAATCTAACAATGAAATTATCTAACAAACTGGAGTAATGCGATGGCGAAACTGCATGATTACTACAGAGATCAAGTAGTAAACGAGTTAAAAAATAAATTCGGCTACAAATCTGTCATGCAAGTCCCACGAATCGAAAAGATTACCCTGAATATGGGTGTGGGTGAAGCATTGACCGATAAGAAATTGCTAGACAACGCAGTAGCGGACTTAGCAGCAATTAGCGGTCAAAAACCTTTAGTAACTAAAGCTCGTAAATCTGTTGCTGGCTTTAAAATCCGTCAGGGATATCCAATCGGTTGTAAAGTAACACTACGCGGTGAGCGTATGTGGGAGTTCTTTGAACGTTTAATTACAATTGCTGTTCCACGTATTCGTGACTTCCGCGGTTTAAGCGCGAAATCATTTGATGGTCGTGGTAACTACAGCATGGGTGTGCGTGAACAAATCATCTTCCCTGAAATCGATTACGATAAAGTAGATCGTGTACGTGGTTTAGATATCACTATCACAACTACTGCTAAGAATGATGAAGAAGGTCAAGCACTACTTGCTGCCTTTAATTTCCCATTCCGTAAATAAGGCAGGTTATAATGGCAAAACAATCAATGAAAGCACGCGATGTAAAACGCGTTAAATTGGCTGAAAAATTCTTCGCTAAACGCGCTGAATTAAAGAAAATCATTTCTGATGTCAATGCCTCTGACGAAGATCGTTGGAATGCAGTGTTAAAATTACAAACTTTACCACGTGATTCTAGCCCTAGTCGTCAACGTAACCGTTGCCGCCAAACTGGACGTCCTCACGGCGTTTTACGTAAGTTTGGTTTAAGCCGTATTAAGGTTCGTGAAGCTGCTATGCGCGGCGAGATCCCAGGCCTTAAAAAAGCGAGCTGGTAATATACCACTTTATTTTGGAATCGGAGAAAAAGTACAATGAGTATGCAAGATCCAATCGCAGATATGTTGACTCGTATTCGTAACGGTCAAGCTGCGAACAAAGTTGCAATCAATATGCCTTCTTCCAAGCTAAAAGTGGCAATTGCCAACGTATTAGCTGCTGAAGGTTATATCGAAAGCGTTAAAGTTTTAGAAGGTGCAAAACCTGAATTGGAAATTACTTTAAAATATTTCCAAGGCAAACCGGTTGTAGAAAGCATCCAACGCGTAAGCCGTCCTGGTCTTCGTATTTACAAACGTAAAGACGAATTACCAAAAGTTATGGGTGGTTTAGGTGTTGCTGTAATTTCTACATCTAAAGGTGTTATGACTGACCGTGCAGCTCGTCAAGCGGGCTTAGGCGGTGAGATCATCTGTTACGTAGCTTAATAGAGGGGTAGGAAAATGTCTCGTGTTGCAAAGGCACCTGTTAATATTCCTGCCGGCGTTGAAGTTAAACTCGACGGTCAGCTATTAACAGTAAAAGGTAAAAATGGCGAGTTATCTCGCACAATTCATCACTCAGTTGAAGTTAAACAAGATAATGGTCAATTTACTTTCACTCCACGTGAAGGTTTTGTTGGAGCGAATGCTCAATCGGGTACAGCTCGTGCATTAGTTAATGCAATGGTTATCGGTGTTACTGAAGGCTTCACTAAGAAATTACAACTAGTGGGTGTTGGTTACAGAGCTCAAATTAAAGGCAACGCAGTTGCATTAAGTTTAGGTTTCTCTCACCCTGTGGAGCACACTTTACCAGCAGGTATTACTGCAGAATGCCCTTCACAAACGGAAATCGTTTTAAAAGGTGCAGACAAGCAGTTAATTGGTCAAGTTGCAGCAGATATTCGTGCTTATCGCCGTCCTGAGCCTTATAAAGGTAAAGGTGTACGTTACTCTGATGAAGTAGTACGTATGAAAGAGGCTAAGAAGAAATAATTAAGGTAACACTATGGATAAGAAATCAGCTCGTATCCGTCGTGCAGCTCGTGCACGTCATATGATGAGAGAGCAAGGTGTAACTCGTCTAGTTATTCACCGTACTCCGCGTCATATCTACGCACAAGTTATTGCACCAAACGGTTCAGAAGTGCTTGCCGCTGCTTCAACTGTTGAAAAAGCAATTCGTGAGCAAGTTAAATATACCGGTAATAAAGATGCCGCAGCAGTAGTAGGTAAACTTGTTGCTGAGCGCGCATTAGCAAAAGGCGTTAAAGACGTTGCTTTTGACCGTTCCGGTTTTAAATATCATGGTCGTGTCCAAACTTTAGCGGACGCTGCACGTGAAGCTGGTCTACAGTTCTAATGAGGTAAATTGAGATGTCAAACATCGAAAAACAAGCTGGTGAACTGCAAGAGAAGCTAATCGCAGTAAACCGTGTATCAAAAACTGTAAAAGGTGGTCGTATTATGAGCTTTACTGCTTTAACAGTAGTAGGCGATGGTAACGGTCGCGTAGGTTTTGGTTATGGTAAAGCTCGTGAAGTTCCGGCAGCGATCCAAAAAGCGATGGAAAAAGCACGTCGCAATATGATTAATGTCGCTTTAAACGAAGGTACATTACAACACCCAGTTAAAGGTGTTCACACTGGTTCTCGCGTATTTATGCAACCAGCTAGCGAAGGTACAGGTATCATCGCCGGTGGTGCAATGCGTTCAGTGTTAGAAGTTGCTGGTGTACGTAACGTTCTTTCTAAAGCGTATGGTTCAACCAACCCAATCAACGTTGTTCGTGCAACTATTGATGCATTAGCAAATATGAAATCACCAGAAATGGTTGCTGCTAAACGTGGCAAAACCGTTGATGAAATTTTGGGGTAATTGATAATGGCTAAAACTATTAAAGTAACTCAAGTTCGTAGCTCAATTGCTCGTTTACCGAAGCACAAAGTTACCTTGCGTGGTCTTGGTCTTCGCCATATGCACCATACTGTTGAGTTAATCGATACTCCGGCAGTACGTGGTATGATTAACCAAGTTTCATACATGGTTAAAGTGGAGGAGTAAGAGAATGCGTTTAAATACTCTATCTCCGGCTGAAGGTGCTAAGCACAGCGCAAAACGCCTTGGTCGTGGTATTGGTTCAGGTTTAGGAAAAACTGGTGGTCGTGGTCATAAAGGTCAGAAATCTCGTACTGGCGGCGGTGTTCGTCGTGGTTTCGAGGGTGGCCAAATGCCATTATACCGTCGTTTACCAAAATTTGGTTTCACTTCAATGAAATCAGCTGTAACTGCTGAAGTTCGTTTAAACGAATTAACAAAAGTTGAAGGAAATGTTGTCACTTTAGAAGCATTAAAAGCTGCAAACATTTTAACTAAAGATATTCAATTCGCTAAAGTTATCTTAGCTGGTGAAGTGAAATCTGCAGTTACTGTACGTGGTTTACGTGTAACTAAAGGTGCAAAAGCAGCGATCGAAGCTGCTGGCGGTTCAGTTGAGGAATAATTAGCAAATGGCTAAACAACCAGGTTATCAAAGCAGAAGTACTAATAGTGGTACTGGTGAACTAAAAAGCAGATTGCTTTTTGTATTAGGTGCACTTATCGTTTATCGTATTGGTTCTTTTATTCCGCTTCCTGGTATTGATGCCGCCGTGCTAGCTCAATTAGTTGAACAACAAAAAGGCACCATCATTGATATGTTAAACATGTTCTCTGGTGGTGCATTGAGTCGAGCATCAATTTTAGCATTAGGTATTATGCCGTATATCTCGGCATCTATCGTGATGCAATTGCTTGCTACGGTTTCACCTGCCTTAGCAGAATTGAAAAAAGAAGGCGCAGCAGGACAAAGAAAAATCACCAAGTATACTCGTTATGCAACGGTGGTTTTTGCTACTATCCAAGCTATCGCAATTTCTACCGGTTTACCGAATATGTTGCCACAGTTAGTGCCAAATATCGGTTTTACTTTTTACTTCACTGCAGTAGTGAGTCTTGTGACCGGAACCATGTTCTTAATGTGGTTAGGTGAGCAAATTACTGAAAGAGGTATTGGTAACGGTATCTCAATTCTTGTTTTTGGTGGTATTGTTGCAGGATTGCCACATGCAATCATCGAAACAGTTGAGCAAGCTCGTCAAGGACAAATGCATCCTTTAGTTCTTCTACTAATCGCTGCTATTGTTTTTGCAGTAACTTATTTTGTTGTCTTCGTAGAACGTGGACAACGTAGAATTCGTGTTGAATATGCTAAGCGTCAACAAGGACGTCAAATTTTAGGTGGTCATTCAACTCACTTACCATTAAAAGTTAATATGGCAAACGTAATGCCAGCAATTTTTGCTTCAAGCATTATTTTATTCCCTGCCACATTGACACAATGGTTTGGTCAAAATGATAAGTTTGAGTGGTTAAATGACTTATCAATGTTGTTGAATCCTGGACAACCTTTATATCTTCTTGTTTATGCGGTAGCGATTATTTTCTTCAGTTTCTTCTATACTGCAATGCAATATAATCCACGTGATACAGCAGATAATCTAAAAAAATCTGGTGCATTTATCCCAGGAATTAGACCAGGTGAACAAACATCACGTTACATTGATAAAGTAATGACTCGCTTAACATTAATCGGCGGTCTTTATGTAACGTTCGTATGTTTAGTCCCTTACATTATGACATCAGCATGGGATGTTAAATTCTACTTCGGTGGTACTTCCTTATTAATCGTTGTTGTTGTAATTATGGATTTTATCGTGCAAGTTCAGAGTCACTTAATGTCGTCTCAATATGAATCTGCGTTAAAAAAAGCAAACCTTAAAGGTTTTGGACAGTAATTGTTCATTTAAGTAAAAAGGATAAGCAATGAAAGTTCGTGCTTCCGTTAAGAAGATGTGTCGTAACTGTAAAATTGTTAAACGTGAAGGTGTTGTTCGCGTATTATGTAGCGACCCTAAACATAAACAACGTCAAGGTTAATTAACATTTCTTCTTGCAAAGAACCGGTTGAGTAGTTATACTACTCAACTCATTTATGTCCTTGGTATTCTGTTTGAGTATCCTGAAAACGGGCTTTTCAAGATCAGAATACCAAATTAGTTAAAATAATAGGAGTGCATAGTGGCCCGTATTGCAGGCATTAACATTCCTGATCACAAACACGCTGTAATCGCTTTAACTGCAATTTACGGTATCGGTAAAACTCGTTCTAAAAGCATTTGTGCTGCAGCGGGTATTGCTGAAGATGTTAAGATCAGCGAATTGTCTGAAGAGCAGATTGACAAACTGCGTGACGAAGTTGGTAAATTTACCGTTGAAGGTGACTTACGTCGTGAAGTAACACTAAACATCAAACGTCTTTTAGACTTAGGTTGTTACCGTGGTTTACGTCATCGTCGTAGTTTACCGGTACGTGGTCAACGTACTAAAACTAATGCGCGTACCCGTAAGGGTCCACGTAAGCCGATCAAAAAATAGTCGGGGTAAATAAAGAATGGCTAAAACACCAGTTCGTGCACGTAAACGTGTAAAAAAACAAGTTGTAGATGGCGTAGCACACATTCACGCATCTTTCAATAACACAATCGTTACCATTACTGACCGTCAAGGTAATGCTTTAGCTTGGGCTACAGCAGGTGGTTCAGGTTTCCGTGGTTCTCGTAAATCTACCCCGTTCGCTGCACAAGTTGCTGCAGAACGTTGTGCTGAAATCGTTAAAGAATTCGGCTTAAAGAACTTGGAAGTTATGGTTAAAGGTCCGGGTCCGGGTCGTGAATCAACAATCCGTGCATTAAATGCAGCGGGTTTCCGTATCACGAACATCACTGATGTGACTCCGATTCCTCATAACGGTTGTCGTCCACCGAAAAAACGTCGTGTTTAATGGCGTAATAGGATAGTTGGAGAAAGAAAATGGCAAGATATTTGGGCCCTAAACTCAAGCTCAGCCGTCGTGAAGGCACTGATTTATTCCTTAAATCAGGTGTGCGTGCGATTGATTCAAAATGTAAAATTGATACAGCACCAGGTCAACACGGTGCTCGTAAACCGCGTTTGTCTGACTATGGTAGTCAATTACGTGAAAAACAAAAAGTTCGTCGTATCTATGGTATTTTAGAACGTCAATTCCGTAACTACTATAAAGAAGCAAACCGTTTAAAAGGTAATACTGGTGAAAACTTACTAGTATTATTAGAAGGTAGATTGGATAACGTTGTTTATCGCATGGGATTTGCTGCAACTCGCGCAGAAGCTCGTCAATTAGTGAGCCACAAAGCGATTGTCGTAAATGGTCGTGTTGTAAATATCCCATCTTTCCAAGTTTCTGTAAATGATGTCGTTGCTGTTCGTGAGAAATCTAAAAAACAAGCACGTATTAAAGCATCATTAGAATTAGCAGAACAAAGAGAAAAACCAACTTGGTTAGAAGTTGATTCTGCGAAAATGGAAGGTGTGTTCAAACGTGTTCCTGAACGTTCTGATTTATCAGCAGACATTAACGAACATCTGATCGTTGAGCTTTACTCTAAATAATAGTTAAGCTTAAAAGCAAAGAGAGGATAAAATGCAGGGTTCTGTTACAGAATTTTTAAAACCACGCTTAGTAGATATCGAGCAAATTAGCTCTACTCATGCTAAGGTGATCTTAGAACCGTTAGAGCGTGGCTTTGGTCATACTCTAGGGAATGCATTACGTCGTATCCTTCTGTCTTCAATGCCAGGTTGTGCTGTAACTGAAGTAGAAATTGATGGCGTACTGCACGAATATAGTAGTAAAGAAGGTGTTCAGGAAGATATTCTTGAAGTTCTTTTAAACCTTAAAGGTCTAGCGGTTAAAGTACAGAATAAAGATGATGTTATTCTGACATTAAATAAATCTGGAATTGGCCCTGTTGTTGCAGCTGATATCACCCATGATGGTGATGTTGAGATTGTTAATCCATCACATGTAATCTGTCACTTAACAGACGAAAACGCATCTATTAATATGCGTATTCGTGTTCAACGTGGTAGAGGTTATGTACCTGCATCTGCTCGTACTCATTCACAAAATGAAGATCGTCCAATTGGTCGTTTATTAGTAGATGCTTGTTATAGCCCGGTTGACCGTATTGCTTACAATGTTGAAGCAGCACGTGTTGAACAACGTACTGACTTAGATAAACTAGTTATCGAGTTAGAAACTAACGGGACTATTGATCCGGAAGAAGCAATTCGTCGTGCAGCAACAATTTTAGCAGAGCAACTCGATGCATTCGTTGATTTGCGTGATGTTCGTCAACCTGAAGTCAAGGAAGAAAAACCGGAATTCGATCCGATTTTATTACGTCCTGTTGATGACTTAGAGTTGACAGTTCGTTCTGCTAACTGTTTGAAAGCAGAAACAATTCACTATATCGGTGACTTAGTACAACGTACAGAAGTTGAGTTATTAAAAACGCCTAATCTTGGTAAGAAATCTCTTACTGAAATTAAAGACGTTCTCGCTTCACGTGGCTTGTCACTTGGTATGCGCCTTGAGAATTGGCCACCAGCAAGTATTGCTGAAGACTAGTTTGGTCATAGGTTAAGATTTTTCTGAGAAGGATAAGATCATGCGCCATCGTAAGAGTGGTCGTCAACTAAACCGTAATAGCAGCCATCGCCAAGCGATGTTCCGTAACTTAGCAAGTGCTTTAGTTAGTCATGAAATCATCAAGACTACTTTACCAAAAGCTAAAGAATTACGTCGTGTAGTTGAACCGTTAATTACATTAGCAAAAGAAGATAGCGTTGCAAACCGTCGTTTAGCATTCGCTCGTACTCGTAACATCGAAACTGTTGCGAAATTATTCAATGAATTAGGTCCACGTTTTGCTCAACGTGCAGGTGGTTACACCCGTATCTTAAAATGTGGTTTCCGTGCAGGTGACAACGCTCCAATGGCATACATTGAGTTAGTTGATCGTCCAGAAGTTGCAGAAGCAGCAGCGGAATAATAATTTGTTATAAAATGAAAAGGCTCACTAATGTGAGCCTTTTTTATATTTCTTTTTCTAGAATTCAGCTTCAGCTCTGAATGTCATTTTTTCACCTGTAATAGGATGAGTAATCGTAAGTTCTTCTGCATGTAAGCATAGGCGAGGTGACATCGCTTTAGCTTGTGGGTGAGAATAAAACTTGTCCCCTAAAATGGGATGTCCAAGCGCGAGCGTATGTAAACGAAGTTGATGCGAACGTCCTGTGATTGGAGTCAGTTTCACTCGAGTACAGTTAGTTGGTAACCGTTCTAAAACTTCATAAAAAGTGACCGCTCTTTTGCCAAATACAAAATCAATGCGTTGACGCGGGCGATTTTCCCAATCACAAATCATAGGAAGATTAATTTCCCCATTATCTTGTTCTAAGTGTCCCCATACTAAAGCTTGATAATATTTCTTTGGCTCACGTTCACGGAATTGACGTTTCAACTCTTTATCTGCCGCTTTACTTAATGCAAATAGAATAATCCCACTTGTGGCCATATCTAAACGGTGTGCAGGTTCACAAAACCCAAATTTCTCTTTTACCCGACTCATTGCACTATCGTAGTATTCAGGTTGATTGCCAGGAACTGAAAGTAAACCGCTTGGTTTATTTACCACGCAGATATGATTATCTTGATAGATAATATCTAAATACGGTTCTAAAGGGGGATGGTATTCAATAAGTGCCATATTATTCCTTGTTTGTCACTATTACCCGAAGGCTATCTAATCGCCAGCTTGCTTTACTTAACTCTTCCAGAGAAAGCACGCGTTGTTTTTCTAATACATCAATTTCCGCCTGGCGAATATTTTTATTTACTGCTTTCAAGGCTATAAGTCGATTGAGTTCAGTGCTCAATGTTTGATCTGCTAATTTACCGGCTTCTCGAATTTGAGTTTGTGCAATTTCAGTTATTTTGTGATCGCCTATTTTTATTAATTGCTCAATATTTGGACGAGCCATTTTGACCATTTTATTCGCAATGTCTTTACTTAGCGGCTTAAGTTTATTTTGCAATGTACCAAAATTAACTTGTCCGGCGAGCTCATTTCCTTTGCTATCCAGCAATAAACGAACAGGTGTAGGCGGAAGAAAACGATTCAGTTGTAAACTTTTTGGTGATTGGCTTTCAATCATATAAATCAATTCGACCAGCAGCGTGCCAGCAGGAAGCTGTTTATTGACTAATAATGCTATTGCGGCTTTACCAATATCACCCGAAGCGATTAAATCAATACCTTGGCGTATCATTGGATGATCCCAGGTAAGAAATTCTAATTCTTCACGCGCAAGGGCAAGTTGTCGGTCAAAGGTTACTGTAACTCCTTCTTCTTTTAATCCAGGAAAATCAGGAACAAGCATGGTGCCCGTTGGCGTGATGACAATGCTGTTTTCACCTAAATCATCTTGCTCTACGCCAATAATATCAAATAAATTCAGTGCAAAATTGACTAATTGTGGCGAATTATCTGTTTGAGCAATTTCTGCCGCAAGTCGTTGTGCCTTTTCTCCACCATTAGAATTTAATTCTAACAAACGATCACGACCTTTTTCCAAGGCTAAACGCAATGCTTTTGCTTGTTTTTGCGTTTGGAGAATGAGCTGCTCAAAATCCGCTTTATTTTCTGACCGCACTTTTAATAAAGTTTCATATTGTTCAAACAATGCCATACCAATAGGGCAAGTTTGTTCAAAAGCATTTAATCCTTCATGATACCAACGTGCTAAATCTTGCTGTGCAGAACCTGATAGGCAGGGTACATAAATTTGTACATCTCGCGTTTGCCCGATACGATCTAAACGGCCAATACATTGCTCAAGTAAGTCAGGATTTTCTGGTAAATCGAAGAGTACGAGATGACAAGCAAATTGGAAATTTCTGCCTTCAGAACCAATGTTAGAACTCAGTAAAACTTGTGCACCATTTTCAGTATCGGCAAAATAAGCCGCCGCGCGATCTCGTTCAATGATTGACATTCTTTCATGGAAAACAGCACTGCGAATGGCTTCTTTTTCTCGTAAAATTTGCTCAAGTTGAATTGCCGTTTGTGCTGTTTTACAAATGACTAAGATTTTTTCATTTCGGTGTGATTTTAGAAAATCAATTAACCAATGAATTTTTTCGTCTACTTCAGCCGCATCAATTGTTACTTGGTGATAAACCCTGTGCGGGAAACCTTTCACCCCTTGGCGTGTATTGCGAAATAAAATACGGCTTGTGCCATGTCGATCGATGAGATTTTGAATGAGTTCTTGTCGTGCCGCTTGCTTTTCGTCGTCATTGTGACAGTCTAAGGCTTTAAATAATGGTTCGACATCCTGCTCATGAAGTAAATCAGAAATATGATTTTTTTCGACCGCACTTAGCGGCTTCTCTGAGAGTAAAGATTGCACGGCATCCGCAACAGGTTGATAATTTTCCTGTTCCTTCAAGAACGCTTGGTAATCATAAAAACGTTCAGGATCAAGTAAGCGTAAACGTGCAAAATGGCTTTCCAAGCCCAGTTGTTCAGGCGTTGCGGTAAGTAATAAAACAGATGGAATAGCGTTTGCTAATTGTTCCACCAATAAATAAGTGGCACTCGGCGCATTTTCTGACCAAGCCAAATGATGCGCTTCATCGACAATTAAACAGTCAAATTCAGCTTCAATGGCTTGTTGTACGCGATGAGGGTGAGCTTTCAACCAGTCTAGTGCACAGATAATTAAGCTTTCCGTGCTAAATGGATTAATGGCTTGTTCGGCAAAATCTTCACAACGTTCTTCATCAAATAATGAAAAATGTAAATTAAAACGACGAAGCATTTCGACAAGCCATTGATGTTGCAAGGTCTCCGGTACAATAATTAACACACGTTGTACTTTTTCAGCAAAAAGCTGGTTTTGCAAAATCATCCCCGCTTCAATGGTTTTACCTAACCCCACTTCATCCGCTAAGAGCACACGAGGATTGATACGATTTCCTACCTCTTGCGCAATATGAAGTTGATGAGGAATTAAACCCGCACGATTGCCTCGTAAGCCTCGCAAAGGCGATTGAAATTGAGATTGTTGATGCAGAAGAGTTTGATAGCGCAACGCAAAATGTTCACTGCGGTCAATTTGTGCTGAAAAGAGACGATCTTTCGCTTGGCTAAAAGAAATTATCGGAGAAAGTTCTTTTTCATTGACGATAATCTCTTCGCCTTGCGCATTTTTGACTAAATAAAATAAGAGACCATTCATTTCTTGAACATCAAGGACTTCACCTTGCCAACCTGCCTGGTGATGAAGTTGTTCCCCTTTATTCAATGCAATTCGGGTTAATGGTGCTTGTGCCACCGCATAAATTCGGGTTTCATCCGTGGCAGGAAAGTGAAGGGTAACCGAGCGGAAATCTAAGGCGGTAATCATCCCTAATCCGAGGTTATTTTCGGTTTCACTAATCCAACGTTGACCGATTGCAAATGACATCATCTTCCTCTTAATGAATCTCTTAAAATGGGGCGATATTGTAGTCTGATTATAAGGGAATGCAAGGCGAAGGCGAATAAAAGCATGAAAAATAAAGTGTGATTTTTCTCACAATAATTAAATTAAATGTCACCTAAGCTTTACTTTAAAAAAGTGCGGTGTAAAAATGACGTACTTTTTCATAAAACAGGAGTGTTCCATGAATTGGACAGAACGACTTAAAGAAGAATTTTTATCCGGTTGGAAGCCTTTTGAAGTGGCATGGGTAGTTATTTTCCTTGCTGCACAAATTATTGCTTATGTTCTTATGCCGGATAGCCCATTAGGCATGATTTCGGGTATCGCAGGTATTCTCTGTGTGGTATTGGTAAGTAAAGGAAAAATTAGTAACTATTTCTTTGGGCTTATTTTTGCTTATACCTACTTTTATGTCTCCTGGGGAAGCAATTTTCTTGGTGAAATGAATACCGCACTCTATGTATATATCCCATCACAATTTATCGGGTATTTCATGTGGAAACAAAACATGCAAAACGATAATGGTGGTGAAAGTGTGATTGCCAAAGCCTTAACGCCAAAAGGTTGGGCAATTTTGCTTTTGAGTGTTGGAATTGGTACCCTTTGTTTTGTACAGGCTTTAAAAGCAGCGGGTGGGAGTTCTACAACGCTAGATGGTTTAACCACAATTATCACTGTAGCGGCGCAATTATTGATGATTTTGCGTTATCGTGAGCAATGGTTATTATGGATTGTCTTAAATGTGCTTTCCATTTTGCTTTGGAAAGGGCAACCAGCGATGTACTTAATGTATAGTGCCTACTTACTTAACTCATTATATGGTTATTACAACTGGACGAAACTCGTCAAAGCGGAAAGCCACTAATCACATCAATAAAAAAGGGCATAGTAATATGCCCTTACATTTTTAAATAAAATGCCTTCGTCAACGCAATAAATGCTTCGGTGTATTGATTGTTTTCGTTATAAATCACCAAGCTATCTTTTACCTGTGGTAAATGCTCTCGGCTAAACGTGAGTAACATTCGTTGTGGATCTTTCCCTATTTTTGTAATGACATCAGTCTGCTTGATGCAATAAAGTGCGGTTGAATTTATCAATGTTTTTCCCGCCTCATAAGGCAAGACAAAACTGATTTTCCCTTTTTCGGATAAACAACTCGCCGCCCAATTTAACCAATCTAAATGGCTTTGTTGAACATAACGGGCAAGTGCACGCTCATCATTTTTACATTCCACACCTTGCGTAAAATAAGGCGGATTCGCCACAATTAAATCATATTGATGTGCTGTTTTTTGGCAATAAGTTTGCACATCTTGGTGTGTTAAATGAAGACGATTGTGCCATGGCGAGGCCTGGAAGTTTTCTTGTGCTTGTTGTGCTGCAAGGAGATCAAGTTCAACGGCTTCAATTTGGCAATGCTCATGACTTCGTTGGGCGAGCATCAATGCAATTAAGCCTGTGCCAGTCCCCATATCAAGAATACGCTGACAATCAGACACATCTGCCCAAGCACCCAGTAAAATGCCATCCGTACCGACTTTCATCGCACAATGTTGTTGATTAATATGGAATTGTTTGAAGGTAAAGCTGCTCATAAAATCTTGCGGAAAATGACCGCACTTTCAGGTATAATCAGCCCCAATTTTAACAAATTAACGCAAAATAATGAATTTATCCCCATTTGAAGAATTCGATTTTTCCCCCGAATTATTAAAAGCCTTAGAAAAGAAAGGCTACACTCGTCCAACTGCTATTCAATTAGAAGCGATTCCTGCTGCCATGGAAGAACGTGATGTGCTCGGTTCTGCACCAACAGGTACAGGCAAAACTGCTGCATTCTTATTGCCAGCGATTCAGCATTTATTGGATTATCCACGTCGTAAGCCAGGCGCACCTCGCATTTTAATTTTAACGCCAACCCGTGAGTTAGCGATGCAGGTTGCAGAGCAAGCGGAAGAGTTGGCGCAATTCACGCATTTGAAGATTGCAACCATTACCGGCGGTGTGGCGTATCAAAATCATGGGGAAGTATTTAATTCAAATCAGGATATCGTGGTGGCAACGCCGGGACGTTTATTGCAATACATCAAAGAAGAAAACTTTGATTGTCGTGCGGTAGAAATGCTGATTTTTGATGAAGCAGATCGCATGTTGCAAATGGGCTTTGGCCAAGATGCGGAGAAAATTGCCGCTGAAACGCGTTGGCGTAAACAAACCCTCCTTTTCTCTGCCACATTAGAAGGGGAGTTATTAGTTGATTTTGCAGAACGTTTATTGAATGATCCCGTAAAAATTGATGCCGAGCCAAGCCGTCGCGAGCGTAAGAAAATCAACCAGTGGTATTATCACGCCGATAGTAATGAACATAAAATTAAGTTGCTTGCACGTTTTATCGAAACTGAGAAAGTGAGCCGTGGTATTGTGTTTGTCCGTCGTCGCGAAGATGTACGTGAGCTGTCTGAAACCTTGCGTAAACGTGGCATTCGCTCTACTTATCTAGAAGGCGATATGGCGCAAACGCAACGTAATAACGCCATTGATAAATTAAAATCAGGTGTTGTTACTGTGTTAGTGGCTACTGATGTGGCTGCTCGCGGGATTGATATTGATGATGTCACACACGTCATGAACTTTGATTTACCTTATAGTGCAGATACATATTTACATCGTATTGGTCGTACGGCTCGAGCAGGGAAAAAGGGTACAGCGGTTTCTTTTGTGGAAGCCCATGACTACAAATTGCTCGGTAAAATTAAACGCTATACGGAAGAGTTTTTGAAAGCACGGATTTTGGAAGGCTTAGAACCTCGCACTAAACCACCGAAAGATGGGGAAGTAAAATCCATGTCTAAAAAACAAAAAGCACGAATTAAAGAAAAGCGTGAAGAAAAGAAAAAGTCAGAGGTGAAGAAGAAAACCAAACTTCGTCATAAAGATACGAAAAACATTGGTAAACGCCGTAAACCAAGCGCAGAAAGAGCTACAGAGAAATAATAAAAAAATAGCCGCACTCATTAAGTGCGGTTATTTTTTTGACTATTTATTGACTTGGCTACCGATTACGCCACCTAATGCGGCACCACCTAATGTGGTTGCGGCATTACCCCCAAGCATATAGCCTGCTGCACCACCGATAGCGGCGCCAGCTGTTGTATTTTTTTGAGTACGACTCATATTTCCACATGCTGCAAGAGAAATAACAGTCATCGCGATAACAAGTGATTTTCCAATTAATTTCATAGGATCTCTCCGTGTTTAACATATAAAACTATCCATCGTGATAGTAATCCGTAAGACAAACGGAGATGAATGAAAGTTCAAAAACATGTGTTTTTCGCTGTTTTTCTGAACAATTAAATATATTGAATGTTAATCTTTAGCTTGATCTAATACTTTCGCAACCACTTTCAAATATTCAATCGCCAAACTATGATGCCCCGTACTCGCATTAAACACTAAATCTTCACTTAATACACCACAAGGCATATCCTCTGGGATCTTACCGTCCTCATAAGCTTGATAATCTTCTCGCCAGTCACCATCAAAATAATAGTGTTCTAAGGTTTTCATTTTTGGTAAGAAGGCTTGCCATTTTTCAAGAAATTGTTCCGCTTCGACTAAGAAACTTTCCGCTTCATTGAGAAGGTTTTCCATTTCTGAAATTTTATCTAAGCGTGATTGAGATAACATAGGTTTCTCCAAAATAAGGTAAAAATAAACCGCACTTTATGCGAACAAAGTGCGGTGAGTTTATCACGAGTTTTTTACTTACACATCATAAGTGGTGGATGCAGTATTACCACCGCGACCCGTCCAGTTGGTGTGGAAGAATTCACCGCGTGGTTTATCAGTACGTTCATAAGTATGTGCGCCGAAGTAGTCACGTTGTGCTTGCAATAAGTTTGCCGGTAAACGGGCTGAAGTGTAACCGTCTAAGAAGGTAATCGCAGAGGCCATACAAGGCATTGGAATGCCTACTTCGATCGATTTTGCGACCACTTTACGCCAGTCACTTAATGCGTTTTCTAAAATGCCTTTGAAGTAGCTATCTGAACCTAAGAAGATTAAATCTGGATTTGCTTCATATGCATCACGAATGTTACCTAAGAAACGGCTACGGATAATACAACCTTCACGCCATAATAATGCGGTTGCACCGTAGTTGATGTTCCAGCCAAATTGTTCAGAGGCTTCACGAATCAGCATAAAGCCTTGTGCGTAAGAAATGATTTTAGACGCTAATAAGGCTTTACGTACCGCTTCAATCCACACTTTTTTATCGCCTTCAACTGGTTGAATTGTTTTGCCAAATAATTGATTAGCGGCAACACGTTGATCTTTAAATGAAGAGACACAACGAGCAAAGACGGATTCAGTGATTAAGGTTAATGGAATACCGAAATCTAATGCATTGATACCCGTCCATTTACCTGTCCCTTTTTGGCCAGCCGTATCTAAGATTTTTTCAACTAATGGCTCACCATCAGCGTCTTTATAACCAAGAATATCGGTGGTAATATCGATTAAATAGCTATCAAGTTCAGTTTTTTTCCATTCTGCGAAGATAGCTTGCATTTCTTCATAGCTTAAGCCTAAACCTTCTTTTAAGAATTGGTAAGCTTCACAGATTAATTGCATATCGCCATATTCGATACCGTTATGAACCATTTTCACGAAATGGCCTGCGCCATCTTTGCCCACCCAGTCACAGCACGCTTCGCCTTTGTCGGTTTTTGCTGAAATAGCTTGTAGTATAGGTTTTACAAATGGCCATGCTTCTTCATTACC
>OGWS01000931.1_pt1 | contig 26699 bp, 39 predicted proteins | sample 1576111 | NCBI WGS metagenome assembly OGWS01 (sample SAMEA3541534, study PRJEB24748) | human gut metagenome | biome: human gut; feature: human-associated habitat; material: faeces | place: China | collected 2012
CGTAGCTGAACGGATTATAGTGCATGGACTTTTTGAAGTTTATGGTGTTCAGGATTTTCACCCGGTAGCCTGCCCGCTGGAACATTTGGCCTGTTTCGAGAACCAGTGTGCCTTTTGGGTCTGTGACCACGAATGAGGTGGGATAATCAGACGTGGGAAAGCATTGCATGAGGTTGGGCTTGACGTAAAACCGCGTCTTGCCGCTGCCGGAGCCGCCGATCACCAGCACATTCTTGTTCCGGGCCGTCTTGGGGTCTTTGGGCCGCCCAGTCATGGTCAGGCGTTCGGTCTGGGTCAGCAGGATGTTGTTTTCAAACTTGGGGTCGATATAGGGCGCAATATCCTTGGCGGTGCCCCACCGGGCAGAGCCGTATTCCTCGCCCTTGCGGTACTTCTTGGCGTTCTTGCCCTTGCTGTACACGATGAGCCGGACAGCCACCGCACCAACAACGCCAACGCAGAGGTCAAACAGATGCAGGCTGGGCAGCGGGCTTGCAAAGGCGACAGAGATGCCGCCCGTCAGGTGGAGCAGCTTTGCCGAAGCATCCGCGCCCGCCGCCAGACGGTACGCCTGCCCACATTTGGCGAACAGGTACACGAACAGCAGATACGGCAGATTCAGTAACAGCAGCTTTTTCAGTTCAGGCTTCATCGCTCTAGCCCCCTTTGCTTGATTTTTTCTTTGGCGCGTTTTGGCTGCTGGGCCGCTTTCTGCTTAGCCACTGCCAGCACTTTGCGGATGGAGGGCCGCTGCTCCTTGGAGAGCGTTTTGGCGGTGAACTCCCGGAACGCCTGTTCCAGATTGTCCGCATCCTTGGCCTTGAAGATCACGATGTAATGGGGCGGCTGGGTGGTCTTGTCCTTGCGCAAGGTAAAGTCCACGCCGTACTTCTTGGCGCAGGGCTTGAACGCCCCGATGTTCGCCTCCGTGACTTCAATGTTGGTCAGAGCCGCGCCGTGGGCTTTCAGCTGTTTCAGGCTTTGTTTGCCGTGATGCAGCTTTGGCCCCTTGGCCCGGTGCTGCAAGTATTTTTTCAGCGCAGCTTGCAGCGCTTGGGCAGTGAGCTTGCCCGTTTTCATGGACAGGGCAATGGTTTTCTGGGTGACTTCTTCCTGCATTCAGCATCCCTCCTTGGGAAGTAGTCGGAAAAGCAGCGGCTAGGGTGGAACCACCAGCCGCCGCAGGTAAAGGGTTCTCATGGATGGGTACTCCTTTCGGTCAGGTGTTGGGCGGGCGGCCCCAATCGGGCTGCGCCATATCGTGCGCCACAAGGGACGCATAGTAGCTGTTGATGGTGCTGGGCGCGTTAAAAAGCATGGCCCGCAGGTATTGCTTGATGTTACGGACTTTGGTGGTGTTATCCCGCAGGCAGTCCATGACGAACTCGATGTGATGGCTGTCCAGTTTCAGGAACTTGGCCTTGACCAGCTCTGCCGGGTAATCGTCCCCGGCCACCCGGATGGACTTGCGGGAAGTGCAGACCGTTTCCAGCAGGATGTCCACGATCTCGTCCAGCTGCTCCCGGTCTATCCGGGGATTCTGGATGAGGGTGTCATACTCGATGTTCTCCAAAATCAGGTCCCGGTAGATTTGATAGGCCGCTTCCTTTCGGCTTCCTGTCCGTTCCGGCAGCGGTGCCACTGTCTCGTCCTCGTCCAAAGGCAAGGGGTTTGGGGAATGGATAGGAATGGAATCGGTATTTAATCCCTCTTTCTTTTGTTTTTCTGTAATTAGTTTATCTTTATTTAATTGCATTGGATTTTCCAACGTAGGGTTTTCCTGCGTGGGATTCTCCAACGTTGGATTTTCCAATGTAGGTGAAACCGATGCAGGAACGGGCTGCGGCAGCTCGAAGATCACATAGTCTGCACCGCGCAGCCGCCCTTTCTCGTCCCGTTCTCTGGAACGTTGGATGTAGCCTGCCTGTTCCAGTTCCCGGATGGCCTGCCGTATCGCGTCGATGCTTTCCCGGTTGATACGGGCCAGCCCTTGCAGGGTGTAGTCCCAATCTTCCGGCAGGGAGAGCATTTGGGAGAGTAAGCCTTTGGCTTTCAGGGACAAGGCCCGGTTCCGCAGGTGGTGGTTTGACATGACCGTGTAGCCGCTGCTCTTTTCTACACGAAAAACTGCCATTTCACGGATGCCTCCTTTCGTTGTAAACAAAAAAAAGCAGCGTCCATTTGCTCCCGGTGATGGGAGAAGTGAACGCTGCGCGTACTTGATAATTTTTAGGTTGTGTGGTATATAAAAGGCAACTGGGTTTCAAACACGGCTTCCCATCGGGGTGCGATACAAGCAAGTTGCTATCCGATGACCTCAAAAACAAATTGTACTACGATTGTTTTCAAAAAATGCTGTATCACTACTCGCACCATAGGTTTCACCGGTCATCAGCTGCTGTTCCACACCCTCCCGGATTTCCGGCGGTAGCCCGTCAATTTTCCCGTGGGCACGGTTCTTCTCCACCATTACTCCACCCCGATTCCCGGCACTTCCGTAGTCCCTTCCAGGGCGTCAATGCCGTCCGGAGTGATCATATACACATCCATATTGATCTTCAGCGCCTTGTTCTCACACTTCACACTGTCGATCAGACCTTTCTTCTGCAGGTAATACAGTTCTTTCTTTAACTGCTCGGTCTGGACCGCATAACCGGCTTTCTGCATCGCCATCGCAATCACTTTCTCATTTGCCCCGTTGGGTCCGGCTTCCTGCAGCAGTTCCAAAAGCTGATTCCTTACCACCTGGTTCTCTACCGCTTTTAATAAATCACTCATCAATCACCACTCCTACATCCTGCAGATCTCCTTCCGCAAGGTTCACACCCCTTGGTGTCAGCCAGATCAGGGAATCCATGTAATTGGTCTTGTTTAAAACCAGCTTCACATACTCCTTTTCCTTGCCGCCAAGGTAATACACAGCAGACTTCATCTCAGCATCCTTGATCAGCCCTGCAAGGGGCATGGATGCCTTCAGAACCGACAAGCTGATATCCTCGCCGTAGTAACGATATAAAGCTTCGATCATGTTCCCTCGGAGCTGCTTGGTTTTGATAATGTCTAACGGCGTATGGTTCATTTGTCCGCTCCTATTCCATCATTGCAATTTTACTTTCCATCTTCTCCAGTCGGCCCAGCACATTCTCGACTGTCCGGTTGATTCCGTCCATGGACCGGTTAATCCCATCCATAGATACGCTGATCTCCTTGAGAGTCATGCTGGTAGCGTTTAACTGCTCCATCAGAGCATTTTCACGCTTCTCTGCCTCTTCCTTCAGGAGCTGTTCCCTTTTCTCTGCCTCGTTCCGGATCAGTTCCTCACGCTTGGCATTCTCTGACAGCAGGATCTTTTCCTTTTCGTTTGCTGATACCTTGTAATTTTCCAGCTGCTTCTGGATTTCCTCCTTCTGCTTCTTTGTCTCTTCCCTCTGCTTGCATTTCTCATCCACCAGCTCGTTCTCGCGTTCTTTATCACGCTTCATGAAATACCAGACAAACAGGATCAGAAGGACCGTCTCCACACCAAGCTTCACGACAGATTCCAGGATTGTTGATAATTCAATCATTCTGTCACATCCTTACACCTTGTTACTCTCCGCCCTGCTTCAGACTTTCCGGATCAAAATCTAAAATTTCTGTTCCCTGCAGAATCGGTACTGCCTGGATTTTGGTACTCTTTACTTCCAGCAGATACGATTCAATCTGCGCCTCAATATACTTATCCAGATCCGTGATGTACTGATTCAGGATATTGGTGACGTCCGGTGTCAGCTGCTCTTTTACATTATACAAGACATCTTTTGCCAGGATCGTCAGCTGACTTCTGTCCATTAATCCGGCCTTGACCTTCTCACGGATCTCGCTGGCCTTCGTCTGCTCCATAGCCGCCACTGCATTGTACGTCACGCTGGTAAGCAGCTTATTCGCTGTTTCAAACATAGAGGCTGATATCTGCAGGTTGTTCTTCTCCGCATCGTCCCGGACTTTCTCCAACCAGCTCTCCCCGGTTTTTCGGATTGTGTCACACACCACTGTCACGCCCATGGTAATGACTGCCAGCAAGATCGTGGTCACAACATTTACCATAACTTCTCTCATTCTGTTTCCTCCTAAAATAAAAAATCCAGTGCAAGGTCCTTACACTGGAAATCATAGCATATCTTCTTTTTCTTGTACGTTGTCTGTGACAATGTTTTTGACAGAGGCTTGACAGCTGATTTATTCGATATATTCAAACAAATCTCGCTGTCCCGGCACCTGTTTTTCTTCCTGTCTGATCAGCTGCTCCCTCACGATCCGGTAAACCGTTGATTCCGATACCTGGTATTTTTTTGCAAGGGCCTTGATGTTCGATCCGTCAAACTCCTCGGAGATGGCTCTGTATTTTTTGTTTTTCAGAAGTTCGTCCTTTTTAGGTATGTAGATCTGTGTGCCGCCATAAACCTCTGATAGTTCGATCAGCTTATCAATTCCGACAATCTCTGCATAGCCTCTATGCTGCTCCTGCAGATCTTCGATCGTGATATCCGTCTTATCCATACAACTACCACCTCCTCAAAGCTCAGCAGGCTAATCGGCTATCCACACGACCGTTAAAGCGCCCTGCTCATCCGTCTCCATGAGTGCTCCCTGATTCGGTCCATCCTCCTCACAGAGATAATAAGGTTTGCCCTTATAATGCTGCAGACCAGTCAGCATATAGCCCTCATCATTAAAGAGGAACCAATGACCATCGATCACCTTCCAGCCACCAGCCGGATATCCTCCATCCTCGCATAAGTACCACCAGCCGGTTGTATCTCTCTTCCAGCCTGGCTCCGTTACCTGCGCCGCATCTTTTGCTTTCCGGATTCCAAATCCATCAATGATGCCGTCTGCGATTGCCTGTGCCACTTCAGCCTTGTGTGCATCATACCAACGCATATCATCCGGATCATCAATGAAAGCAGTTTCCAGAAGCGCATAGTCAACACCTTCCCGGTATGCCTTATTGCAGTTCAGAAGGTTGGTCACATAGAATAAACCATCCGCCCACTGTTTAAAGCCAAGTGCTACCACGTTTTTCAAAATCTGCTTTTCTACCGATACGCCACCGATTCCGGTATGGAGATAGAAACCGATTCCGGTAATCTTTCCATCCACCTCATAGCTTGGCGTTCTCTTCGCATTAAAATGCAGTTCAAAAATGTAATCATACTGCTTAAAGTCCAGTCCTGTACCGGCTTTATTCTGCTTATAGCAGTTCTTGTTCTGATCATACATGGTCACCTTCGCATCTGCATCACCAAAACAGCCCATCAACAGATTTCCCAGTTCTCTCGTATACAAATATTCCTGGCGGTGTACACCGTCCATCGTGCTGCAGGCTCCGGGATCACCCTGGCCATGTCCACAAACAATTAAAATTTTCTTCATACTTATCCACATTCCTTCCTGTTTCTTACCATGTTTCTCTTTCTTTTGCCATTATCGCGGCCGCACCATCTCCCAAAACGCTGCCGCCTGCTCCAGTGTAAGCTGGCGGGTTCCCTGCAGGTCATAGTGTCCCAGGCATTCCAGGATGACCTCATGCTGTCGCGTTCTGCTGATTGCTGCCATCTTCTGGATGTACTGCGACACTGTCAAGCTTTCCACCAACGGCTCTCTTCTTGTAGTGCCGTTCTCCATACAAATATTCCTCCCGTGCTTTCTGATTTCTCAGAAGCTGTCTCAGACCATTCAAAATCTTCCTGTTTGCCGGATCAGCACAGAAGTTAATAATAAACTCCAGTTCCTGCATCCGGTCCTTGTTCTGTCTCCGGATGCGTCTGGACTGCTGAAGCTGAGTGGCAAGCCGGTTCCGTTCATTTTTATCGGCTGTAAACTCAATCTCATGAAGAAAATCCTGCAGCTTGCTCTCTTCCGCTTTCACCAGTTCCTTTGCCTGCTCATATTCCTTTTTACACTCTGTGATGTAACTGAGCAGCTGCTCAATCCGCTCCGAAGGTCTTTCCATTTGCTTTTTCAAGCACTCGCCTCCCTTTCCACCATTGCTTTCAATGCCTCGATCACCTTGCAGGCTTTCGACCTGGTCAGACAAGTCCAGTACAGCACATTGTACTGGCTCCTGCAGAACCCGTTCAGGCGCTTTTCGTTTAAGCTGCCATCTTCCTCCGTCCACCCCAGTTTCATCGCCAGACTGGTCAGATAACGCTTCTGTGCGTATGACATACTGTCTTTCTTCGGGTTCATTGACCGGACATCTTTTCCAGTCAGCCCGTCAATCACACGGATTGCCTCTGTTACAGTCAGTTTCCGAACACTGTCTTTATGTACCAAGGCTGCAATATAAGCATGAAGCAAATCATTGTCCATACCGAAATCCCTGGCCAGTGAATAAATCTTCCGTTTCTGTGCTGCAGATGCCGGATTCATATCGTCACCCCTTCCCCTGATCAGATCTTGATTCCAACCTTGACAGTCTCGTTTACAGTAACATAACGTTTGATCTCGGCAGCAGTCTGCTCAAAAGTATCTTCATCGAAGAATGCTCTGATCAGTCTCCAGTTATTGATCTGGTAGATCAGATACAGCTCCGTGTCAATGTCGATATCGTCCTCTGTCATGTTCAGAGCTGCCAGAACCGTCTTTTTATCAGCCTTGTACTCGCCCTTTAACTTTTTCAACAGTGACGCTTTCTTTTTCGGATCATCTGCACACCAACCGGCTTTATCCAGAACATCCTCAATTGTCATGTTCCGCTCATAATCGTCCAGGATAATCGCGGTTAAAGCCTGTTTAAACAGCTTGTCAATGTCGTATTTTACTTCTGGTTTCTTGATGCTGACCTTCTCATCTGCCAGTTCCGCTCCTAAGAGATTACGGATCTTCGGATAGTTCAGGATATCCATATTCTGTGCCACCGTCACAGAAACTACATTCCGACCGGTTCCAGCGCGTTCCGTGAATTTAATATGCCGGTCATCCAGATAATGCAGGACGCGGTCCTGGATCTCCGCTGTCACAATATTACACTCAACAGCCGCAAAATCTGCTTTTGCCTTTTTGGCAGCAGCCAGATCGATCAGATCACTGGTATCCATTTCTTTCAGATTCATGGTTGCTACTGCAGTGTTTTGGAGGTCCTTCTTGTCATCAATCGGCATTCTGTCCACCTCCCTGCAACAGTTTCATAGCTTCCTGACAGCAGTTCCGGCAGATGTATCGTCCATGGAATAATGGATGCACGTTCTCAGCAGATCCACAGATATTGCATCTTCTTGTATGCGGTTCCAGGATGATCTGACCCTTGTCGTTCACTGTCATGTCCAGTGCATCCTTCGGCTGAATCCCCAGGTAGCGCCGAATTGCCACAGGAATACTCACAGACCCATGGCTCGTTATTCTTTTTACGTTGTGCATAAGCTTCCTCCTTTTCCTGATGTTCCTCCATCTGCATTTTCACGGGCTTTGGACCGTCTTCGGCTGCATTAAGGGCGGGGAATCAATCCCCGCAAAACATAGATACAAAATCTTAATTAGTGCTTATATTCCTTCGTGTCTTGTCCACTTGCCGATTCCATAAGAGCCTTTCTGCCCCATCTGTTGATTTTTGCCGGGTCAAATTGTTGCTGACACTCCGGACAGTATGGTAAAAGGCCAGTGTTGTAATGGTTCTGCATTTCCCGAAATGTTTTGCTTCTAATCATGCGTTCTCGTTCTTCCTGAGCTTTCTTGCTGTAATACTCTATAGATTCTTGCATTTTCTTTTGAGCTTCCATCAGCTTTTCCGGACGTTCTGCCAATCGTGTGAGTGCGTCGAATGGGTCCAGAATAGCCCCGCATTTCGTGCATGTAACAATTCTGTTTACTGTGTCAACTTCATAGGCCGGGGTAACGCACCTGCAAAGTTTCTCGCGACCCCTGTTGATTTTCACCAGATCAAAGCGAACAATATCTTTCATGGTTGTTTCTCCTCCAAATCACAAAATACTTTTCTCATGACATTCTCCTCCAAACCTTAATTTAATGTCTGTATTTGTTTTTTGGAAAAATTCGTTCCAAGTCAACGCCATATTCACCAACAAAATCTTCCAGATTAATGCAAACATAGTCAGAACCTATTCTCGCTTCGATGCCACCATCATCAAATAATGAATATCCGAATATATCATTTAATTTTTCCAGAAAAACACCAAACCATAATGCAGTAATCCAGATACAGAATTTTGTATCACTGATCCATCCAAATTCATCCACATAAGATATGTCTTGATCATCTTCATCTGGACCCATTATTAACTTATACAACTCCAGTTCATAATTTTTATCCATGTTTTCACCTTTAGATCTTAATAGATCTCATCGTCATACAGCACCGCATTTTCCCTGCCTGTACTACCTACTCTGTCAGCTTCGCTATCAAGTAAATCCTTCAGCTGATCTTCATCATCAAAATGATAAAGCTGACCGTCTAACACAACATTAATTCCCATCCTTTTATCCTCCAACCTTAATTTTTTATCCTCCATCTGCATTTTCACGGGCTTTGGACCGTCCTCGGCTGCATTAAGGGCGGGGAATCAATCCCCGCAAAATTCAAAAGTTATTTTTCTATTGTTAATCCCTCACCCTTCCTCATAAAACTCTTTCCACAAGCTCATTTTCTCTTCATCGCTCAGCTTCTCAAAAGCCTCCTGAGCCCCGGAATAGGTTGCCGCCAATTTCTTCACAGCAAACAGCCAGATTCGAAAATTCATCTTCTCATCACCTCAAGCACTTCCAATTCACCCTGACTAACTCTAATCGGTTCCGCCTCTTCCTCGCGAATGCTTACCAGATTCCCGCCTCCGGAACGAATGGCCTTGATTGCCAGGAAAGCAATCTTATCCATAATACTGCGATCCTGACCGTGTCCTACTGCATCCAGTTCAATGACGATTCTTCTTCTCATGACGTTGTCCTCCATTATCCAATATTCATTTCTCTTGCAACTTTGACAATCTTCTCAGCATCTACCGTTTCAAACAGTGCTGCAGCTGCCACATAGACATTGACTGCACCTCGGATTCCGTATCTGGTTTTTGAGATCTTGTATAAAAATTCCAGCGTTTCATCATCCAGATGCGCATCGAAGAATATCTTATCAATATCAACTTTCTTGATGCTGTTTAAAAATACCGGCTTTCTGATTGCGATCCGCGAGAATATCTGAGCAAAATCCGCCTTTCCGGTTCCCTTCAGGCGGCTGTAAACCTCTTCATTTCCGACAAAACAGATTCCTACACCTGTTTCATCCGATATGCTCCGCAGATGCTCCAGGGTTTTCTTTGTCAGATGCTGCGCCTCATCAATGATGATCACACGGCCGGAGCCGCTCAGTCTGTTCACCAGTTCCGAATAGATCCTGCGCGCCGATGTTTCCCGGACACCAATTTTATCGGATAACAAATCATTCACACCTGACATTGTTGCAAAGGCCGGGCTGATCGTAATGCTGATAGCCATCGGATTCAGTTCGCAGTAATGCCGGATTCCCATTGTTTTTCCAATTCCTGCATCACCGTAAATAACCCCAATTTTCCCCTGCAGGTGACAATACTCGATTGCATCCATTACCTGCTTACTTACTGTTGTATCCGCATACTCCGGTGCTTTTGGAGCCATCTTCCGGCTCTCATGCTGTTCCAGCAGCGCCTCAATCTTTGGCACTACCGTATGCGGAGCTTTGTAGGTTCCGCCCAAAAATGCACTAAGCTGTGCCGGGCTAATGCCAAGTTCCTTGGCAATCTCACTCTGGCTTTTTCCACTCGCCTTGCGATATTCCGCAATCGCGTCTCTTGCCTGTTGTTCGTTCATCATACGCTTGTCCTCCTCATTACGTTTTACGGGCCCCTGTCTCGAAGCCAAATCCCCCGGCAGGCTGTGACCCCTGCCGGAAGTAATTTAATTCATATTTCTTGATTTCTTAATTCGTTCATTCGCGATCGACCAATCCAGAACATCGCCACCGGCTGCCTGCTGGATGCAGAGTTCATTAAACTCATAATCTGGATTCTTCATCAAGCGGATGATATCCGGACTCAGTTCCTCGTCAATCTGCATATTCTCGGCTGCTCTTTCCATCACAAGATCCAGTGCTTCCGTTGCCTTGATATCCTTATCCTTCTTGTATGCCGCAATAATATTCTTGTATTGCCGCTGTTCTTTCATCTTCGCAGCGACCTCTTCCTTCGATGCAAAGTAGCTCAGTTCCTTATCCTGTGATGCTGTCAGTATGTACCGGTCATTTTCATCGTAGATCCGGACACTCTCCAAGTTAGATGGATTGTATCGAACGTATACCTTTTCACCGAAATGGTTGGCCATCAGTTCCGGATCCAGGAACCAGATATCTTTTCCATAGAATGTCAGCTTCACACCGGCACGCTGTACCTTCTGCAGTCTGGTACTTCTAAGAAGCATCAGGTTCAGCACGTCCGAAGATGCTTTTCGCTGTTCTACCAAATATTTCTTAAAAGCCTGATTCGGTGTCATTCCGTGCATTCCAATTCCGTCACTTGCCCGATGGTTATATTCGCCTTCCAGATACTGCTCCACAAATCCAGTAAAATCTTCCAGCACCGTTAGCTTGTTCAAATCTTTTTCAATGTACTTCAGACGTTCCGGACGTTCCTGGGTGTTTCCGCCTGTATAAGCTTCAAACAGCTTGGAAAACTCTTCCTTAACCGTCAAAAATGTCCTCTCAATGATCTTTGCGCGGGCATTGCGTACAAGTGCTGTGTGGAAATCTATTCCCAACCGCTCCATGATGTTCGTTGGATCCAGTTCTGCGTTCTTGGAATGCTTCCTGAAGCCGCGACCACCAATATCATAGGCTAAGAACTCTCGACCGTTATCCGACAGGATACGCTTCGGAATGCCATACCGTTCAATACCACGCCGCAAAGCGTACAATGTTGCATCAGACGATGGATTTAAAGTCACGTAATGACCAACCATCTTTCTGCTCCGGATGTCCAAAAATCCGGTAAGATACACACGCAGCGGCTTTTCATCGTTCTGTATGATGATATCGAACGTATGGTTATCACATACCCAGATATCATTGCTGTACAGGTCATCATAGCTTCTATGTACATACGGCATGCACTTATCCTTGCAGGCTTTCTCGCCAAAGCGGAAAAACTGGAGAACCGGTTCAGGGATCTTACTGCTGACCCACCGCTCAAATGTCCGGGCAGCAGGAAAATCTTTCAGCTTTTCTAGTATTTCCGGATTTTCCTTACCCTGCTTTTTCAGTTCCAACTGCGTCAGCTGCATGCAGAAAGTAACTGACTTCCTGCTTTCATCCAGGTAATAGTATTCGAATAAATCAAATACATCCTGTTGCATTTTCGCCTTATGATTGCCATGCTTACCACGACTGTCAACCAATCCAATCTCTCCCTTCGTCCTCCGGATCTTGTCCCAACGCTGCAAGGTCCTCACGCTGATCGGCAGATCCGGATACTGCAGCTGTATAATCGTTGCATAGGTTTCATCCGCTTCTGCCAGGCTCTTACCGCTCTTTTTCGCAGATAATCGGTAAGATATCCAGTCATCCAGAATTTTGTTCTTCCGGTTCAGATCCGTCCGTTCATCAGCTGTTAAACGCTCATATTCCAGGTTGATGATCTGATTTTCTTCTGGATCTTCTGCCTTTTTCTCCTGCTTATGGGTCTTTAAATACCTCTTTATTTCCTTTTCTGATAGGGACATAAGCGGAATTTCGTATGCAGTGCCTCCCTGTCCCTTGTTTCCTTTTATCTCGCAACAATCGATTTTCCCCTGTTGGCACAACCGTCTTACATACCTCGCAGAGCATCCTCGTAAGTTTGCGTATTCTTCCGGAGTCAGCTTCACGTCAGCAATACTTTTCTGCACTTCCCTCACCTCCTTCATGCTGTTATTTCATCTTCAGTAATCTCTCCGTGCCTGCTGACGGCCGCCGGACAGATCCGGTACGGAGAAAAAGTTCTTGCTTTCTTTGGTTCGATGTGGCATATTATAGATAGACGTTTGTCCAAGCCTGTCCTTTAACTTGCCTGTTGGGGACAGGCTTTTTTTCATTTTTTCTTCTTCATCTTTTTTCCTTCTGGTGAAAATTTACTTTTACCCCTACTCATAATATGGAGAATAGATCCGATAACTCTTTTAAATATTCTGACATTGTTGACGAAGCGACTCTGGATTTATTGGATACTGTTTTTTATAATACTTAACAACTCTTTCAAATTCTGCTTTCTGATTTGGCTCAAGTTCTTTGCATTTAAAGGGAGTCACCAGCAAAGCCTCTTCCAGCTTTCCAACCGTCTCCTGCAGAACTTGAATTTCACTTCTAAGCTCTGCGATTTCTTTTTTCAGTTTTTTCTTTTTCATTGCCTTCTCCTTTCCTTCGCAGTTGATGTGGTGAAAATTTGCTCTTTTAAATCTCTAATTCTGTCCTGATTGATTCGATTGTTTCCGGGCACTGGTTTCTTCCATAGATAACATCGGACACCGTGGACTTCGTTTTTCCGATTCGTCTGGCCAGCTCTTTCGCTTCCATGTTCCTTCGGATCAGTGCCACCTTAATTTCCATTCCGAACGGGGAAACCTGTTGTCTGCTCTTCATTCGCCCGTTTCCTCCTTTCAAATTGCCTTGATTCCATGTTTTTGATGTTATATAATCGGCTTATCATATCGGTACGATTTCATTATAGTTGTAAATATGTATAATATCAATGAATTATTATACATATTTACAACTTTCATAAGGAGGTTTTTATGAGTATTTTAGATAGAATCAAAGATGCCGCAGTTCGAAGCGGTACTTCCATCCCTCAAATAGAGCGTGAATTGGGCTTTGGCAATAGAACAATTTATAGATGGGATAAAAATTCCCCTTCAGTAGATAAAGTCATTTCAGTTGCAAATTTGCTCAATGTCTCTGTATCATGGCTTGCTACTGGAGTTTCTGAAAACAAATCCAACTATAAACTCAGTGATAAAGAACTTGATTTTTTATGTAGATATAAAGAACTGTCCGAAATAGATAAAACAAAAATCGATTATTTTATGGAAATTTGTCAGATCGATGTCACAAAAAAGAATAACCTCTACAACTATAATATGGAAGAGAATACTACAAATACTTCCATGGTATGCGAATCAGCAATTCCATACAACGCACGGTCCAAAGAAATTGCTATTCTCGGATATGTTGCAGCAGGAGAACCCATTGAAGGAATTAGCATTCCTCTAGGCTATATATCTGCGCCCGTAATTGCTGATTATGCTCTAATAGCTAAAGGTCACAGCATGGAGCCAGTGATCCATGATGGAGAATATATCTTTGTTCGAAACTGTGATTCACTGAACCTTGAAGATATCGGTATCTTCTATATAGATGGCAACGTCACTTGCAAACAGTATTCTCCTACTAATTCAATGATGATTTTAAAATCATTAAACCCGGATTTTACCCCGTTTAAATATTCTTTAAACGAGCAACATGATTTTAAAATCCAAGGCAAAGTCATCCTTACTGATGAACAAAAACACCGCTTCAATTGATAGAAGCTCTTTTTTTCGCGTCGTTATCGTACTAATACGATTTTGCCGCTATTTTTTATGGATATGTCTTGCCATTCTTTATGTCGCATTTTTTCATATTTTTGTAATGTAACTTTTACATCCCTTGATTTTACTAGCAAAAACAGACTAAGGAACTAAAGTGTAACTTTTTTTCACTTAGTTCCTTAGTCCGCGATGCTCAACTTTCGTTTTCACTTATTGAAAAAAAGGCTCCAACCCCTTTGTTTAACAGGAGTTAAAGCCTTTTTAACAATCATCTTTAATTTTTTCAACTGCCCTTTTCGAGCCTCATTTTCCCTCATTTTGTCCCGACACAAAGAATGTCACAGAATTTTTAACAAAGTGCCGGGAACCCGCATAGATTCAGCTTTTTTCGGGATTGTTCGGGATTGTTCACTAACCCTCTTTTATGTCACTCTTCATGTCGTATCACAACAAAATTTTTTGATCTATCTTTCATCCAGATAGCTCTTCAAAAAATACTCCGCCAGACTATTTGGCCGGATATTGGTTCTTGCTTCTTCCGGTGTAAACCACTTGCAGCGGTCCACCTCCTGATTTGTGTGCAGTTCCTCTGCATTATCCACATAGGCCGTAAAATTGCACATCAGCGTGTTCGAGGGCTCGAAAAACTGGGTCCGGTTAAATTTCATGTGGGAAACATGAAGTCCGGTTTCTTCCCTTACTTCGCGCACAACTGCATCTTCCTCGGCTTCCCCGCGGTTCACATAGCCAGCCACCAGAATGTAGGTTGGCTTTCCGTATTGCTGGATCAGCAGGATTTTTCCGGTCTTTTCATCGGTAACGATCATGCTGACCGCCACGTTATACATCGGGAAACGGTACTGCTGGCACTTTGGACAATAGGGAACCATTCCCTCTCCTTCCAGTTCTTTTTCCATCAGCTCCGTTCCACATTCGTAACAATGTTTTTGAATCATGTCACACCTCTTTCTCTCACATCCATGCGTTCTCATGTGCTTTATCGTTATTCCACACCCAAATATTTAGAATCCCCATGGCAGATACGCTGCCACAACCGCTAATATTACCGCCGGGAGCATATTGGCTACGCTCAGCTTTTTCCCCCAGATCAGATTCACGCCGATACAGAAGATCAGCGCAGAACCAACCAGGGACAGATAGTCCAGTGCCAGCTCCGTCATAATTAGAGAAAGCAATCCCGCCAAAAGCGTAATACCGCCTTCAAATACAAACACTGGAATTGCAGAAAACGCACATCCTTTTCCCATGGATGAGGTCATGACCGCAATGATGATAAAGTCCAAAACCGATTTCACGGCCAGGGTAGAATAATCGTGCAAAAGACCGTCCTGGATTGATCCCACGATCGCCATAGCGCCAATGGAAACGGTCAGCGATGCGGTCACAAAGGCATTGACCAATGCAGCGTCACCGGAAAATCGGCAAAATCGGCTTCCGCAACTTTACTGTACGGAATTTTCTTTCAAAAAATTCCTATCCATGTACCGTAACATCCACCCAGCTTTTTGCGCCAGCCACCTGCTCTAACTCCGGAATCATCAGTTTTACCGCACTGTGGTCATTGCCTGCTGCCGGATAGACTACGTCAAACTGACGAAGGCTCTCATCCAGATACACTTCCACACCTTCCCTGATCCCAAACGGGCATACTCCGCCCGGCGCATGTCCCACATGCTGCTCTACTTCATCAAACGGGATCATCCTGGCCTTCACATGAAAGGTGCCCTTATATTTCCGGTTATCTACCTTTGCCGTTCCCTCTGTCAGAATCAGCACGGTTTTTTCTCCCTGCAAAAATGACATGGTCTTTGCGATCATGGCCGGCTTTACGCCCAGCGCCTCTGCTGCATCGGTAACTGTTGCAGTCGAAGCATCTAACTCGATAACGTGATCCAGAAAGCCCTTTGCTTCCAGATCTGCTTTTGCTTTTTCCAGTGACATTTATTCCTCCTGTGTTTCTGTCATTTATCTGACGATCCGATTGGATTCAATCAAAACTTATCCTGTCCTACTTCCAGTTCATTCCCCTACAGCACCATCAGCAGCGTTCCCGCTCCGATCAGGACACACCCGATCATGGATTTCATTGTAAAGGATTCGTGCAAAAATACAAATGCGAGAACCAACGTAATGATCACGCTCAGTTTATCAACCGGCACCACTTTGGATGCCTCCCCGATCTGCAGTGCCCGGTAATAACAAAGCCAGGACGCCCCGGTTGCAAGTCCGGAAAGAATCAAAAACAGCCAGCTCTTTTTGCTGATCTCGGAAATACCGCTCTGGGTATGTGTCAGAAAAACCATTCCCCATGCCATCACAACAACCACCATAGTCCGGATCGCTGTTGCAAGGTTGGAATTCACGCCATCAATGCCGACCTTCGCAAGAATGGAGGTAAGTGCCGCAAATACTGCCGATAATAATGCGAATAAAAACCACATAACGCATTCCTCCTCATATGTTCAACTCCGAAAATAATATAATGAAAGCCGCCGCATATCCAACGTGCGGCGGCTTTCTGCCAATATATCTTATTTATGCTTCGGTACCATAACTTCCATACCGCCCATATACGGCTGCAGCACCTTCGGGATCTTGACAGTGCCGTCTGCCTGCAGGTTGTTCTCCAGGAATGCGATCAGCATACGCGGCGGAGCAACTACGGTGTTGTTTAAGGTATGAGCGAAGTACTTTCCGTCCGGTCCGTCTACGCGGATCTTTAAGCGGCGTGCCTGTGCGTCTCCTAAGTTGGAGCAGGAACCTACCTCGAAGTACTTCTTCTGACGCGGAGACCATGCCTCTACGTCACAGGATTTTACCTTTAAGTCTGCCAGGTCACCAGAGCAGCACTCCAGGGTACGAACCGGGATGTCCATGGAACGGAACAGATCTACGGTGTTCTGCCATAATTTGTCGTACCACATCTTGGACTCATCCGGCTTGCAGACAACGATCATCTCCTGCTTCTCGAACTGGTGGATACGGTATACACCGCGCTCCTCAATGCCGTGGGCACCTTTCTCCTTACGGAAGCATGGGGAATAGCTGGTTAAGGTCTTCGGAAGCTGGTCTTCCGGGGTAATGGTGTCGATGAACTTACCGATCATGGAGTGCTCACTGGTACCGATCAGGTACAGGTCCTCACCCTCGATCTTGTACATCATAGCATTCATCTCTGCGAAGGACATAACGCCGGTTACCACGTTGCTGCGGATCATGAACGGCGGGATGCAGTAAGTGAAGCCACGGTCGATCATGAAGTCACGAGCGTAGGAAATGACTGCGGAATGAAGTCTTGCGATATCGCCCATCAGGTAGTAGAAGCCGTTTCCTGCTACTTTACCTGCTGCGTCTAAGTCGATGCCGTCAAAGGTCTTCATGATGTCGGTATGATACGGAATCTCAAAATCCGGTACGAACGGATCGCCGAATTTTTCGATCTCTACGTTCTGGCTGTCATCTTTACCGATCGGTACGCTCGGATCGATGATGTTCGGAATGGTCATCATGATCTTTAATACCTTTGCTTCCAGCTCGGTCTCCTGAGCTTCCAGCTCTGCAAGGCGTGCTGCGTTTGCTGCTACCTGAGCCTTAACCTCTTCTGCCTCTTCCTTCTTGCCCTGACCCATTAACTGGCCGATCTGCTTGGAGAGCTTGTTGCGGGATGCACGAAGGCTGTCTGCCTCTGCCTTTGCTGCACGGTTCTTCGCATCCAGCTCGATCACCTCGTCCACCAGCGGAAGCTTCTCAAACTGGAACTTGTTTTCGATATTTTTCTTTACGATGTCCGGATTCTCACGGACAAACTTTAAATCTAACATCTCTTCCTCCTGTATACGTTTCTGTTTTCCCAACCGTAAAATACATACTCTGTACTTCCAATATGCCCGGAAAGCAAAAATGTAGTATAATCAAAATCGATTATACTACACTTTTTTCTGAATGGAAAGACTCTATTTTATTTTAGCACTTAGTCTAACTCGTAAACATCGCCGTATTTTGCTTCGAAGGATTCTTTATCAGCCGGTACTTCGATCTCGCTGCTGATGATCTTCTCTTTCACTTCGTTTACTGCCTCGATGACATCGTCTGCGATCAGATCCTGGCTCGGTGCGATATCTACACCGCCTGCTGCCAGGTCATAGGTGTGAACACTGCTCTCCAGGGTTCCGTTTACTAAAGACTCGATGGTATCAAATACAGCGTTGTCTACACGCTTCATAGCAGAGGTCAGGACGGTATCCGGGGAGATGCTGGACTGGTCGCTGTCTACGCCGATCGCATAAACACCAGCCTCGTGACAAGCCTCGATCACGCCAAGACCGGTTGCTGCTGCTGCGTGGAAGATGACATCTGCACCGTTGGTGATTGCAGTATTTGCCATGGTCTTACCAGTTGCTGCATCTGCAAAGGAATTTGCGTTGAACTGCTGGATGGTTACATCCGGGTTCGCATCCAGGGCACCTGCACAGTAACCGTAACCAAACTGGTTCATGGTCTCGTTTGCCATACCTGCTACATAACCGATGTTGTTGGTCTTGGTGGTCTTACCTGCTACAAAACCAGCCAGGTAGGAAGCCTGCTCTGCGCGGAACATCAGGCAGGTAACGTTCGGAAGGTCGATGGTTGCATCATCTACGATCGCAAACTTGATATCCGGGTTCTGCTCTGCTGCGGTTCTGGTTGCATCTGCAAGCATGTAACCGATGCTGATGATCAGGTCATACTCCTCATCTGCGAAGGTCTCCAGGTTCGGTGCGTAGTCTGCATCGGTGCTGGACTCTAAGTAGTTTACGGTTACGCCAAGCTCTTTTGCTGCACGCTCCATACCTTCCCATGCGGTCTGGTTGAAAGAACCATCGTTTACACCGCCGACATCGGTAACCAGACCGATCTTTAAATCAGATGCGTCTACTGCTGCGGAACCGCTTTCTGCGGTGTTGCTGTCTGCACTGTTGCTGTCTGCTGCTTTGGTGTCTGCTGCACCGGTGCTGCTGTTAGAACCGCCGCATGCCACAAGAGACATGCACATTGCTGCTGCCATCATAAGAGCTGTAATTCTTCTTTTCATAATGTTCTCCAATATAATAATTTTCACGGTCTCAGAATAACCCTATAGTTTATAACACAAATCAATGTGCTTGAAAAGGACACATGTCACTTTTTCATTGTTTTTTTATAAATACGAGAGCCTGACGTGTTTCATTTTTCACGGACATATTGACAAATAAAATCTGCTTTCGCAGTTCTGGAGACTTCACGGGAGCGGATGGTGCTGTCGATAACCAGAAGCTTCATATTCTTATCGTCCTTTCTTTTTGGATCCAACTATATCATCCTTTTGCATAGAAAATCACCCTTTGTTCCTAATTCCAATTTCAAGGAATTATGCATCTTCGTCAATTCGTTCAATCTTAAATACATTGAGTGTATCCACATCCGGACAGGCAAACAAAGCAGTTCCCTCTTTCTGCCCTGGAATGTTTCCGCCGTACCGCAGGATATCAACATACGGAAACGCTACATGCATCGCCATAGGGCACAGATTGCCTCTTTCCGTGTCAAAATCATAGGAATCACCAATCTTATGCCCTCTGTGGCAGCCAACGGTACCTTTTTGATCAATCAGGGTAATTCGGATCTTTGGTCTTTTCATCAATCAATCTCCTCCAGACATGTCTCAATCGGTATTCCTTTGTATTTATCTGCGTTCCCGGCATTCTTCACGATCATATTTTTTACCGTCGTCATGGCACGCTCTGTGGCATCGCGCAGGCTGCATCCAGCTAATATCTTACCCATGAAAACGGCCGAGAAAATATCTCCTGTGCCAGGAAATCTTACCGGAATCTCCTCAAAATCAATCTGAAAATATTCCTTCGTCTTATCATCATAACCGAACACACATTTTTGTTCTGAACCTTTGATCTTTGCACTTGTGATCACAATGGATTTTGCACCCAGGCGTTTCAGTTCATCGATGATATCCTTTAATTCTGCCTCTGTGGCACCCTCTTCATGGTACTCAGAACCGGCGAGATATGCAGCTTCCGTATAATTAGGAACCGTGTAATCGGAAACCGAGATTAATTTCCGCATAAGCGCAACCGTTTCCTGCGTAATGCCATTGTAAAGCTTTCCCTCATCACCCATGATCGGGTCGGTAAATATGGTAATGCCCGCTGCAGATTCTTCCCTGCAGAATTCCGTAATCAGCTCCGTTTGTTCTTTGGAAACAATAAAGCCAGTTGATATGGCATCGAACTCAAAATTCAGCTGTTTCCATACGTCAAGCGTATTTTTCATGTATTCTGTGGTATCGAGAATATCAAATTTACCATAGTCCAGCGTGTTCGAAACGATAGCCGTAGGAAGGCTGAATATCTCATATTTCATATGAGAAAGCACCGGAATCATTGCAGATAATGCGACTTTTCCGTAGCCTGCCAGGTCATTGATCAGCAAGAGTTTGTTATTCATCATTTGTACCTCATTTTCGTGTTTTTTGACAGATCTTTAAGAGTTTCAAAAGGCCCCGTCAGATATTTTTCTAATGCGAGCATAGCATATTCCTTTTGCAAATACAAGAAAATGCCAGACGATTCGTTCATCTTAGATGACATGAGAGTTGACAATTCCCGATTAAAAACAATAAAATCGAACCATATTTTAAACGAAAGGACCTAACCAATGAAAAGCAAAATCATGACAGCAGCAGGCCTGCTCACCGTAGCCCTGACCTTCACAGGATGTGCAGGAAACCAGGCAAAGGAAACTGCAGCACCGGCAGGAGAAGCAACAACCCAGGCAGAAGAAACAACTGCACAGGCAGAAGAAACAACTGCACAGGCAGATGCATCTGTAAAGGAAACCGAATCAGAAGCAGTATCCGAAACAACTGGAAATGCCGCAGAATCAGAAACAAAAAACTTCGAGCAGCGTCTTGAGCCGGTAGAACCAGTAGACAAGTGTTGAATGGGGCGGTCATTGGATGGTCCTGATCGGTTATGACGATATGAGAAGCTCTGACATCATGCTCGATGATGTACTGGTATTCGCTGACTCCTACGACACTTCTGACCAGTGCCAGGATGGTTACTATACCATGAGCTTTGAGCGTTACGTGAGCCAGTGGTTTGACCATCAGGTTATGGGAGAAAATGAGAAGAACCAACAGTATGTAACAATTAAGTAGAAAAACAGAATCATATCGTTAACGCAACGAACAAGGGCCGAAAGCTCCTGCCCCGCCATACGGCGGAGCGGGAGCTTTCGGCCCTTTCATGTTTCCTGTATCAAATTGTTACTTTATTTCAGCTTCTCCAGAATCGAATCCCCGATCGTTCCCTCCGGCATCTTCGCACCGAAATCGTCGGCAATGGTTGCCCCGATGATCGCAAAGGTATCGGTCTCTGGAAGCTCGCCGCTCTCCTTGCACGCCTTAGAATATGCCAGAAACGGCACTTTCTCGCGAGTGTGATCGGTTCCGGTGTAGGTCGGATCATTTCCGTGGTCTGCCGTGATGATGAGGAGATCATCTTCCCGCAGCGTATCCAGAAGTAAGCCAAGATTTACATCGAACTTTTCAATCTCCTGTGCGTAGCCGGACGGATTTCTGCGGTGTCCCCACAGGGCATCGAAGTCAACCAGGTTCACGAAGCACAAACCATGGAAATCTTTCTTTGCCACATCGATGGTCTGCTCCATGCCGTGAACGGAGCTCTTGGACTTGTAGGCCTCAGTGATACCCTCGCCCACAAAGATGTCGTTGATCTTTCCAATGGAAATGACATCATAACCGGCACTTTTCAGCGCATTCAAAGCAGTCGGACCGAATGGCTTTAACGCATAGTCGTGGCGGTTGCTGGTGCGCTTGAATTCGCCCTTTTTCTTTCCTATATATGGTCTGGCGATGACGCGGCCAACCTTCCACTCATCCTTCATGGTCAGCTCCCGGGCGATCTCACAGCAGCGATAAAGTTCATCAAGGCCAAATGTCTCCTCATTGCCGCAGATCTGAAGCACAGAGTCTGCAGAGGTGTACACGATCATATGGCCGGTTGCGATTTCCTCTTCACCAAGCTCGTCTAAGATTTCGGTGCCGCTGGCGCTCTTATTGCCGATGACTTTATGTCCGGTGCGCTCCTCCAGCTCTTTGATCAGCTCCGGTGGGAATCCGGTCTCGGTGAAGGTCTGGAATGGTTTGGTCACTTCCAGGCCCATCATCTCCCAGTGTCCGGTCATGGTATCCTTGCCGCGGCTCTTTTCACGCAGTTTTCCATAATAGCCCAGCGGCTTCTCCACCGGTGCGACCTGCTTTAACGGGATGATGTTTGCCATCCCCAGTTTCTGAAGGTTTGGAATCTGAAAGGTTTCCACGGATTCGGAAATATGCCCCAGGGTGTTCACCCCGATATCACCAAAATCTGCAGAATCCGGCATAGCTCCCACTCCAAGGGAATCCATGACTACTACAAATACGCGTTTAAACTTTTCCATGTAATTCTCCTTAATTTTATTTCAGATTATCCGGCCCGAATCCAAGAGGCAGCAGCTCTTTTAAAGTATAGATCTCATACTGCTCTTTGGAGACTGCCAGAATGATCTGGAATTCTTCCGGGTTACAGAACTCCATCATAACCTGGCGGCAGACGCCGCATGGAGCTGTGATTTCTTTTAATTCTTTATTGGCGCCACCGACTACGCAGATGGCATCAAACTCCCGCACGCCTTCACTCACGGCCTTGAAAAATGCGGTGCGCTCTGCGCAGTTGCTTGGCGTATAACCGGCATTTTCAATGTTACAGCCACCGTAAACGGTGCCGTTTTTCGCCAGCAGTGCAGCTCCCACATGGAAGTGGGAATACGGCACATAAGAGTAATCCATCATGCTGATGGCCTTTTCGATCAGGGCTTCGATCTGATCCTTTTCCAGTTTCTTCATGATTTGCTTAACACTCCTTGGGAGGATTCCCTATTTCGGATTTCCTCACTTTCTTTATCCATGCCCCCACTCAGGCAGGCAGATTTTTTAGTATCCGGTTGCCTCTTCCTGCTTTACCAGCTTGATGATGCGGCTGGTTCCCAGTCTGTCAGCACCCAGGGAAAGGAATTTTTCTGCGTCATCCAGAGAAGAGATGCCGCCTGCTGCTTTCATCTTTACATTCGGCCCGATGTGCTCGGAGAAGAGCTTAATATCGTCGAAGGTTGCTCCTGCTTTGGAGAAACCGGTGGAGGTCTTGATGTAATCTGCTCCTGCCTTTGTCACTACTTCGCACATGCGGATCTTCTCCTCGTCGGTCAAAAGACAGGTCTCGATGATGACCTTTAATACCTTAAAGCCGCATGCTTTTTTCAGGGTGCGGATTTCCTCTTCGATGCAGTCAAACTTGCCGTCTTTTGCCCAGCCGATGTTGATGACCATATCGATCTCGTCTGCCCCGTTTGCGAGTGCATCTTTCGTCTCAAACTCTTTTGCTGCGGTGGTCATATAGCCGTTCGGGAAGCCAATGACGGTGCAGACTGCCATCTTGTCCTGCACATACTCCTTCGCCTGCTTTACATAGGACGGCGGAATGCAGACGGAAGCAGTTCCGTAAGCAACCGCGTCATCGCAGATCTGCCTGATCTCAGCCCAGGTTGCAGTCTGAGTTAAGAGTGTGTGGTCCACATGTTTGATAATATCTTTTACATCCATTGTATGAATCCCCTTTCTTTTCTATCACATATTACAGTCAGAAGCAGACGGTTCCGACAGATGCCAGATTCCCACTTTTTTTGTTTCTGCTTCCATGTTTTTGCAATCGCTTTATGCCAGCTCTAACGCAATCTCCATCATCTTGTGAAAACCAAGCTGCCGGTCTTCGGCGCTTAAATGCTCGTTGGTGTAGAGATGATCGGAAATCGTGAGCATGCAGAGTGCCTTCTTGCCTGCCTTTGCCGCATTCATATAAAGTGCTGCTGCTTCCATCTCCACAGCAAGCACGCCCATACCGCGCCACAGGTCATTGACATTGCCCATTGCGTTGTAAAACACATCGGAAGAAAGCACGTTTCCGACTACGACGTTTGTGCCCTGGCGCTTTGCGGTCTCCACAGCCCGGCTTAACAGCTCATAATCTGCGATCGGCGCAAAGGTTCCCGGCAGTCCATACTGGTATGCATAGTTGGAATCAGTGCAGGCACCCATGCCGATGACAACGTCCATCAGCTTCATATTGTCCTGCAGGGCCCCTGCGGAACCGATGCGGATCACCTGATCTACATCATAAAAGTGAAACAGCTCATAGGAATAGATTCCGATGGACGGCATTCCCATACCGCCTCCCATAACAGAAATCTCTTTTCCCTTGTAGGTTCCGGTATAACCAAACATATTCCGGACCCCGTTTACCTGTCTTGCATTTTCCAGATACGTCTCTGCAATGTACTTTGCGCGCAGCGGATCACCCGGCATCAGTACGGTTTTGGCGAAATCGCCGAGTTTCGCGCTGTTATGCGCAGTTGGTGTGTTCGTCATAATAAATCCCCTTTCCTTCTCCTGTTTTCCAGATAGTAGGACACATCGGGCTGCCTTTCGCGCCAGACCCGCCTGCCCCTATTTTTATTTAGATTATTACAGGCCTGTATATAAGTCTTGCTTCCTATATACAGACCTGATTAAAATTTTAAAGAACAGTGTAAATCTTTGCTGCTGTGTATGCACTGCGCATACAGCAACGTCATTCTTATTTGGACTTTACAAAGATCTTTCCGTTTGCTGCCGGAGTATGTGCCTTACCGACAAACAGTACCAGTGCCACGATGGTTACCACGTACGGGATCATGGAAATTAAGTTCGGGGATACCATGTTGCTCTGCGCTGCCAGGGATTTGATACCGCTGCACAGACCAAAGAGCAGGCATGCCTTGGTTGCTCCTCCCGGGGAGAACTTACCGAAGATAACCGCTGCGATCGCGATAAAGCCCTGTCCTACGATAACACTCGGACGGAACTGGTTGATGGTTGCCAGGGTTACGAAAGCACCGCCGAGACCGGCCAGGAATCCAGAAAGGATCACGCAGGTGTAACGGACCTTGTAAACGTCGATACCCAGAGACTCACATGCCTCCGGATGCTCTCCGACTGCTCTTAAGTGTGCACCGAATTTGGTCTTGTAGAATACGAACCAGCACACAAATGCCAGAACAAATACCAGATAAGCAACCGCATATACATTCAATACGTTGTTCCAGAAGGAACCGGTCGGGAACACGCCCTCAAACAGCTTCGGGAGCTTGCAGCTCGGATCCATGGCCGGTGTATCGGATGAGTTGTTGTACATTGCCTTACAGAGGAACAGCGCCAGGCCAGGTCCTAAGAAGTTGATCGCCGTACCGGCGATGGTCTGGTCTGCATGGCAGGAAATACATGCGTAAGCATGGATCAGTCCGAACAATGCGCCTGCCAGACCTGCACAGAGGAATGCGATCCAGCCGTTTCCGGTGGTCAGTCCCATAACAGCACCGGTGAACGCGCCGATGGTCATCATACCCTCAATACCGATGTTAACAACTCCGCTTCGCTCAGAGAAGCAGGAGCCAAGAGCCGCAAGAAGAAGCGGCGGAGTCGCGATCAGGGTCGCGTTGATCAGAAGACCAAGGTCTTTTATAATTTCATTCATCTTACTTTGCCTCCTTCTTCTTTGCTGTCTTCAGGACAAAATACTTAAATACATGAGCGATCGCAATCAGTAAAACAACGCAGCCCATGATGATGTCTACAACCTCAGACGGTGCTTTTACGATACTGAGCTTGGATCCGCCGTATTTCATGGCACCGTAGAACAGACCGGAGAAGATGCAGCCGATCGGGTTTGAAGAACCGATCAGGGCAACGGTGATACCCTCGAAACCAAAGCCCTCCTGACCAGCGAACTGGCTTAAACGTCCGGACATACCAAGTACCTGGACTGCTCCGCCAAGACCGGATAACAGACCGGAAATACCAAGTGCAGTCAGAATGGATCTGTTTGCATCGATGCCGCCATACTCTGCAGCGCTGCTGTTAAAACCTACGGCTTTCAGCTTATAGCCAAGTGTGGTCTTCTCGATGATGATCCAGATCACGATTGCTGCGACTACAGCCAGGACAAAGCCCCAGTGTGCACTGGTACAGCCAAGTGCGTTTCTCAGGCTTTCCGGAAGAAGGAGTCTCGCGGAAGCTGCGATATCCTGGGTTGCCTCAGTCTTATCGCGGTGGATGAACGGCAGGTTTACCATGTAGTTGGACAGATAGAATGCGATCCAGTTAAACATGATAAAGGAAAGTACCTCGTGGATGCCGCGTTTTACTTTCAGGACGCCTACGATCAGAGACCAGATGCAGCCTGCAGCTGCCGCTGCCACCAGACATACGATCGCATGGATGCCTGCCGGAAGCTTTAACACAATTCCCAGAATGCAGGCTACCAGGCCGCCGATCACGAACTGACCCTCAGCGCCGATGTTGAACACACCGGTACGGAACGAGAAAGCTACACTTAAACCAGTGAAGATCAGCGGTGCTGCGTAAACCAGGGTCCATACCAGGTACTTCGGCTTACTGAAAATACTGCTAAAAAGCTTTCCGTAAGCGACTGCCGGGCTGATGCCCGCAATCGTCAAGAAGATGGCTCCTACCAAAAAGCCAATGATAATTGCAATGATGGTGTAGAGTACATTGCATTCCAGAATACTTTTCTTTTTATTCATTTGTCTTTTTTCCTCCTGCCATCATAAATCCGAGTTCCTTCTCGTCTGCGTTCTTACCAGGAACACTTCCGGTGATCTGGCCATCGAAGATAACCTCGATCCGGTCGGAAAGGCTCATGATCTCATCCAGCTCGAAGGATACCAGCAATACTGCACGGTTTTTATTTCTCTGCTCTACCAGATACTTATGAACAAACTCGATCGCTCCGACATCCAGGCCACGGGTCGGGTTTACCGCGATTAAAAGATCCTTATCGTTCGTTACCTCGCGGGCAATGATGACTTTCTGCTGGTTACCACCGGAGAGCGTCCCTGCAGGTGCTTCTGCACATCCTCTCGGACGTACATCAAACTTCTCGATCAGT
>OGWS01000932.1_pt1 | contig 26690 bp, 19 predicted proteins | sample 1576111 | NCBI WGS metagenome assembly OGWS01 (sample SAMEA3541534, study PRJEB24748) | human gut metagenome | biome: human gut; feature: human-associated habitat; material: faeces | place: China | collected 2012
CTTTAATACGAGAAAAATCCACGACATTTGTCGTGGACTTTGTCTACAGTCTGAAGCACCTCGGTAAAACGAAGTGCTTTTTTTCAACCCTTTTTTAGATGGAGGTGAGTTAGGTGGTAAAAGTAAAATTGCAGGGAAAGAAAAATGAAGTAAGGAGAATGCTAAAGTTACTGCAGAAAAATCCAAGATGCAATATCAGCTACATATCGGATTTTATGAGATGTGACAATGAAAAATATCATCGGATATATCTTGGAGTATACCCAGTGAAAAGACGAAAAATGTTGTACAAAGAATTAGTTAATGAATCTGAAGAATACGGAGGGTCAGAATTATGTGTAAAGTAATAGCGATTTGTAATCAGAAAGGCGGTGTATCCAAGACCACCACAACAGTAAATCTTGGAGTTGGAATGGTAAGAGAAGGAAAAAGGGTGCTTGTAATTGACGCCGATCCACAAGGAAACCTTTCCCAGAGTCTGGGTATTGAAAATCCGGACGAATTGGAGATAGCACTACCAACCATTATGGAGCAGATTATCATGGACGAGGAGTTTGAGGTGTCAGAGGGAATTATTCATCATGTGGAAGGAATTGACCTCATGCCTTGTAACATTGATTTATCCGGTGTGGATGTTTCTCTGGTTAATGCAATGAGCAGGGAGTTTGTGCTAAAGACCTATGTGGATTGCATGAGAGAATACTACGATTACATTCTCATTGACTGTATGCCAAGTTTGGGAATGATAACGGTAAATGCTCTTACGGCATCCGATAGTGTGTTGATTCCGGTGCAGGCTGCTTATTTACCGGTAAAGGGTTTGGAGCAGTTAATTATGACAATCTTCCGGGTCAGAAAGCACCTAAATCCGGGGATTCAGTTCGAGGGGATTCTGATTTCCATGCTGAATGCAAGAACTAATTATGCAAAGGATATTATTGAACTAATCACGGAATATTATGGTGAATCCATTCCAATCTTTGATAGCCGGATTCCTTTTTCTGTAAAGGCCGCAGAAACATCAGCAGCCGGAGTAAGCATATTTTCGCTGGACAAGAAACATCCGGTAGCCGGTGCTTATGAAGAACTGACAAAGGAGGTGCTTGCTCATGAGTAGAACAAAGGCATTAGAAAAAGTGAAATTAACAAGGTTTGATGATTTGTTTGGTGGTAAGGAGGCGGAGCCTGCGGTAGAAGCTGGAGAAGTAAAGCAAATACCAATCTCGGAACTTCATGAGTTTCACAACCATCCGTTTCAGATTCGCTCAGATGAAGAACTGGAGGAAATGATAGAAAGCGTACGTCAGCATGGTGTGTTGGTGCCGGGAATTGTACGGCCACGAAAAGAAGGCGGTTATGAGATTATTGCCGGACATACAAGAAGACATGTTTGTGAACTGCTTGGTATTGATATCATGCCGGTTTTTGTAAAGAATTTGGATGATGATGAAGCCAGTCTGATTATGGTAGATTCCAACATCCAGCGAGAGAACATCTTACCCAGTGAAAAGGCAAAAGCCTACAAAATCAAGTACGATGCCATGAAGAACCAGGGCAAGGAAGGAAACAGCCTTCAAAAAATGTCGGAGGAAAGCGGCGAGAATTATAAGTCCATACAGAGATATATCTGGCTTGCCAGACTTAATGATAATCTTTTAGGAATGGTAGATAAAAAGAAACTGGGTTTTATCCAGGGAGTAAGTTTATCGGTTCTTTCCGATAAAGAGCAGGACATGGTTTATGATGCGATCTGCCGGTATGAAAAGAAGTTGTCGACGATACAGGCTAATACCATAAAGCAGTTGAGTGCAGATGGGAAATTGGATGAAGAGACACTGGAACGTTATTTGTTTTCCGTTGAGAGGCACAGTAAGAAGAAGGATATTACTCTGAAAAATGAACGATTGGCAGAGTATTTTGAGGAAGAAACCACAGAAGATGAAATGATGGATGTCATTTTTGAATTACTGGAGAAATGGAAACAAAAGAGAGGAAGTGAAGAAAATGAATAAGATTATTTTGCTGGGGAATATGACGAGAGAACCCAAGACAACAAGGAAGAAAAATGAAGATGGCAGCGAGATGGTTATTACAAAGTTTGACCTTGCGGTAAATCGCAGAAATAAGCATGAGGGAAATGCCGATGCAGATTTCTTCCACTGTACATCCTTTGGAAGACAGGCGGAGTTTGTGGAGAAATATTTCCACAGCGGTTCAAGGGTGCTTGTGGTTGGTCGTGTACAGAACAATAATTATACGACTAAGGAAGGAAATAAGGTTTATGGATTTAGCATCATTACAGAAGAAGTAGAGTTTGCGCAGAAGAAAAGTGCAGGAAAAGCAGCAGCCGATGCAGATGACTTTTCGTATGCTGCAGATGAACAGGTACCATTCGAGAGCAGGTAGGTGATAACATGGCAGAAGGTTTCTTCCGAAGCAAAAAAGGATTTACAGTCGTTCAAAATGAAATAACAAGAGATGCAAAAATATCTTTAAAGGCAAAAGGATTATATCTTGTGATACAAGCATATATCTCTATGCCGGATAAGAAATGGACAAAAGAGGATTTCAGAAATCTGACCAAAGAAGGGAAAAAGGCATTTGATAGTGCATGGAAAGAATTGAAGGATTTTGGATATTTAAAGGTTCATTTCATGCCGGATAATGGCAAATGGAAGACCGAGTATGAATTGCTGGATGAACCGGATTTGGGGCCTCATACGCTATACCATAATAGTGAAGGAGAGGTTTCCAGTGATAATCTGACACGTGCAGAAAAGAAACGTCAAACGCAATTGATTACGGATGAACATTCATCTTTTCAATCAGATAGTTCGGATGAAGATACAGAAATTGGCGATTCTGACCGTTACCCCCTTTTTGGTACTAACGGTAATTCTGACCGTTACCCCCCTTTCGGTAGCAACGGTAACGGTAGTAACGCTTACGGTAGCAACGCAAACGGGGGTAACAATAATAAAGACTATAATATAAAACCTGATATAAAACCTAATATAATAAATCCTAATCCTAATCAATATCAAGAAGAGGATGGGAGGGGAGAAGAGTATCCGATGGAGTTTATTGAACATCATTACGATCTGGATGAAGAGTTTGTGTCTTTGTATCAGGAAAAGCAGATAAACACGATGAAGGATGTCCTTTATGATGCATTGAATACCCAAAAGCCCGTCATTCGGGTGATGGGTGAAGATAAACCAGCAGCTGTTGTGAAGTCCAGACTTTTGAAGTTGGACAGGCTTGATATTGATTATGCCATAGAACAGTATAAAAAGCAGGTGACAAAAGTAAGAAATCACAAGGCATATATGCTTACGGTTCTTTATCAGGCAAAAGCGCAAAGTGATTTGGATATTAGTAATCAGGTCATGTACGATTTTTATGGTGCGGGTCAAATGGAAGAGGTAGGAGGTGATGACAATGGGGAAGAAGAGCGAATGTATTCGGGTCCCGATTCTGCTTCGTATGGATAATCCAAGACACCAGTTGGTTTACAACATTTTGGAGAATGTAGACAACAAAAGTGCTTACATACGTGAGGCAGTGATTTATTATTATCGACATAATGGAATTTCGATGAAATCAGATGACATTTTGGACGATATTCGAAATGTGATACAGGAATGCAAGGAGGAACTTTTAATCGAACTGGAAAAACGTTTGGAAAGTCATTGATTATGACAAAGTAAAAAGTGTTTTAGAAAACTACAAAATACGATATAATCGAATTGCTAGGAATGACTAGCGTACAGCGAAAGGCGTGTGATTTTTATGAAAAGAATAATTGTGAAAATAAGTATTGTGTTACTTTTAGTGCTGACAATGGCTGGTAGGAAGGACACAGAGGTTTCTGCCAAGATTAAGACAAAGAAGATTACTATTGATCTTCGTGGTGGAAATACGGCGGCAAGCGAACCGGAAATGGTCAGAAAAGCCAAAAAGGTAAAAGTAAAGAGTAGCAAGAAATCCGTGGTTACAGTTAAATTTAAGAAAAAACGGAAACAGATTTATTTCAAAGCTAAGAAAAAAGGAACCGTGGTGGTATACGTTTCTTGTAAAATGAAAAATGGCAAGACGAAAAAAATGAAGTACAAGGTCAAAGTAATAAAAACAAAGGCACCCACTGATTTGGAACGAAGCAAGAAGGCTTTTGCGATTCAAAACCAGTACCGAAAAGCAAAAGGCATTAAAGAGTTGCAATGGTCCGATGAGATTTACGAGTTTTGTCGATATCGTTTGAAAACCAGCGGATATGATAAGCATGATAATCTGGTTAACGATATGAACGCTTACTTTGGTGGATTCGCCGGATATAAGAATTTACTTTTTTCAGAGAACATGACAACAGGGGCAACAGCAAAAGATGCAATGGAATCATGGAAAAAGAGTCAGAAACATTATAATAATCTTCTTTCAGAACGACATGTGTGTGGTGCGATTGCCTGTTACAAAGATATGTGGATTGCAATCTTTTATGATAAGGACAAATCTGATTTTGCAAATTGGAAGTCTTTTCAGATGAAGAAGATTACCGTAAAGCGATATGACAGTGCATCGAATCGTTATATTGCGGGTTCGGGATTTGCCTATTATGAAGAATCAAAGAAGAATGATACTTTGAAGGTAGACAAGATTCCATCGTCAGAAGGAAAAGTGGTTTATCTGGAAATTGGAAAAAGTTATGTGTTTTATGAGCGCATTGTACCAGATGGATATGAGAAAGCAAAGACTGTCCGGATAACGGTTGAAGAAAATGGGAGCAATGAGATTGTCTTGAGCAATTAAATAGTATATAGATATAGGGAAAAGTCCTTTAGTGAGTAAAAAACTAAAGGGCTTTTTCTTTTACAAGCGTTTGGACAAAATGTCCAAACGTGGTGATGTTGTCAGAGAAAGGAGAACCTTATGAATGAACTCGAACGTGCTCCACCGAAGCGAAGAGGGGCGAAGTAATCTAACAAAAACAGAAAAGAGGTAAAGAAGAGTGAAAAAGAAAGCAAGAAGAATGATATCGGCAGTTTTAGCAGTGGTCATGTTATGTGGAATCATTCCGGCTAATACTATGGTATCAAAAGCAGCAACAACAGCCAATGTCAGCTTGTCCTCTCTTGGACGAAAAGGAACCGTATCTTTTGGTTCGAAATCAAAATCCGGAACATGGTGGAAAATGCGTTTGGGCTCAAAAGAGGCGTTCTGCTTAAGCCTTGGACATACCTGCCATTCGGGAAATACTTATGCTGCAGAAAACAGTTATAAATGGAACCAGGATACGGGTGGTGAAAAGCATGGGTATTATGCGAAAATCATCCGTTGGTATGTGTTAAACGGGAAACGGACGCAAAAAAGTTTTGTGATGAGTCAGGCGTTGATATGGTCGGTTTCCGAAGGACGAAATTCCGAAGCACAGTTAAAAGATGTTATCAAACAGGTAAAGGATAACACTCACACATATAGTTCTAAGACGGTCAATGAATTGTACAATACCATCTTTGAACCAAGTGGAAACTGGGAAGCCACAGCAACCATCTGGCAAAAGACCGGAAACAGTAAAGGTTACCAGAAGTTGATTACGGTAGATGCGGAAAAGACACCACAGGCATTTGCACCTGCTACATTGACAGATGTAACTTATTATCGCCAGCGAATTACAGTCAAGAAAAAAGATGAAGATGGAAATGGACTGGGTGGAATTCAGTTTACCTTAGATGCAGATAATCTGGATGATTTGTATTCTTTTTCCGTGTCAGATCGAGATGGTGTGGAAAGCAGTAGTGCCGATGATGATAATGAAACATCCTTTAGTCTTACCGGATATACAAGAGATTCCGGAAGATTGGCATATCGCATGACATATCGTTTACAGACGATGGATTACTATTATTTTTCAGACAGTGATTTGGCAGATATGGACAGTGATGCGAAAAAAGCTGCCAAGAAGATTTTGACGGATGATTTGGAACTGGATGAAGGGATTGACTTTCCATCTGATTTGACTAAGGCATCTGCACAGAAAATGGCAGCACAAGAAATCAAGGATTTGATGGATAACATTTCTAACACCTATACTTTGACAGAAAACAACACCGGAGAGAATAAGCATCTGATTGTGGACCCGACATATGCGAAAGGCGTAAAAATTACATTGGACAAAGATGACAGTTGGCAGAAAGATTCCAGTGGTGCATGGCCGGAGAGCGATGACGAGATTCCATCGGATTATGAGAAGGCTTATATTACCGGTGTGACAAATAACTACAAAAAGGCTTCCATCAATGTGATTAAGGCTGATCAGTATAGTGCGGATAAGAAGGCACATGGAGATGCTTCTTTAGAGGGGGCACAGTTTCAGTTATATGCAGATATGTCTTGTACAACAAAAGCTACTGTATACAACGTAAATGGAGCAAAAATGACTGCCGGAGTCTATACGATTCAGAATGGAAAAGTGACTACCGATTACCTTCGCAGTGGTGTGACTTACTATCTGAAAGAGATTAAGGCACCGGTTGGGTACAATTTGTCTACAGAAGTGATACCGATTGTTGCGGATGCTTCTGAGAAGACAGTGGAGTATACCAAAGAGATATCGGATGAAAAATACGGAAATAATCCGATTCTTGGTAAAGTTGCAATCCAGAAATACTATTCCGATGGTGAAACCGGATTGTTAGAGCCGGAGGCAAATACCACATTTCAGGTTTATTTAAAGAGTAAAGGTAGTTATGAGGCTTGTACGGATTACGAACGTGCCATTATCAAGACAGATAGTAATGGCTACGCAGTTACCGGCAATCTATATTATGGTACTTATGTTGTTCATCAGGTGGATTCTGGAGATGTGGATGCTATCCATGTGGATGATTTCGATGTGGAAGTAACCGAGAATGGAAAAGTATATACCTATCCATTGAATAACAAGTTGTTTAAGGCATATCTCAAAATACTGAAAAAGGATAAACAGACGGAAAAGCAGGTGTTGAAGCCGGGAACTGCTTACAAGATTTATCGGGTAACGGACGATGGAGAGGAATTGGTAAGTCAGAGTTACAGCAATGGAAACCAGATAAAGACCATTGATACCTTTATAACTGATGAATCCGGAGAAATCATGACGGTCAAACCGCTTCGTTCTGCAAAATACCGAATCTATGAAGTGGATTCGGCAAATGGACTTCATATTGTGAAAAAGTTCATTGAAGTGGAAATTAACAGCAAAGCAGATAATTATGAGTCCTATGTGGACGAGGATGGATATACTCATGCCATTATTACAGTGACGTATACCAACGAGGAAACTTATGGCAAACTGGCAATCTCAAAAACCGGACAGATGCTGATGGGATGGGATTCCGAGAAAAGGGAATTTATCTATGAAGATCGTTCTCTGAAAGGAGCAGAATTTGAAATCTATGCCGACGGGGATATTGTGACGCAGGATAACCAGGGTGATACATGGTTTAAGGATGGAGAAAAGGTAGCAACAATATTCACAGGCGAAAAGGCAGAGTTTACATCCGAGTGCAAGGGCATTTGCAATTACTCTGTGGATGAAAATGATGTGGTTCATATTACATTACCTTTAGGAAAATACAAGGTAAAAGAAGTGAAAACACTTTATGGTTATGTATTTCCGAAAGATAACGAATGGCATCTGGAATTTACATGGGAGAATGGGCAGGATGAATTTGTATTGAACTCCACAGAGGATACCGATAAATCGGGAAGTTTGAATCTTCGCAATGAACTGGCACGACCACAGATTTCTCTCATAAAAGAAGATGCGGATACGAAGGAAACAGTAAGCGGAGCTGCTTTCTCCTTGTGTACAGCTCAAGATATTTACAATGTGGATGGAGAAAAGATTGTAGAAGCAGGCACGGAACTTACCACCTTGACAACTGGTGAGGATGGAACTGCCATCTGCGATATGATGTTACCGTTGCAGGATGAAAATTATGTGGTATCGGGAAATGCAGTAAGTGGTTCTGCCGTTTCGGTAGAAAGTGCAGCGGTAGAGACAGGAAATTCAGAAGAAAATCCAATTTCCAAGGCATTAAATTCCGGGATGTACTATCTGAAGGAGATTTTCGTATCAGACAGTTATTATTTGGATGAAGAGCCGATTCCGGTTCAATTGTGTTATAAGGATGCAGTTACCCCAGTTATTTATGTGAACTGCCGGAAGGAGAATAAGCAGACTACAAATGAGATTGACAAGTTGTCAGTGGCAGATTCCAGTGAGATTGCAGGATGTAATCTGGTTATCACAGATGCTGAAGGAAAAGAAATCATTTCTTGGACTTCAGGAGATAAGGATTCGGTCAAAGTATCGGTCACAGAAAAGGACGGATACTGTAATCTGAAATATTCTTTTGATGAGAAGGGAAATCTTCATGTCGGAGGATTGCTTCATGATAAGGACTATACATTGACAGAAACCCGCCCGGCTGATGGATATGTAACAGCGGATGCCATTGTATATCAGATAAAGCAGAAGACCGCAGAGGATGGGAGCCTAAGTTCTGTGGTAAGCATCAAGCAGGAAGATGGCACGTATGCGGATCAGGAAGATGATAAAACGGTTATGGTAGATGAGCAGACACACATCCAGCTTTTGAAACTGGACAAGAAAAGTGGTCAGGCTCTTGGTGGTGCCAAGTTCGTGGTGACGGATTCCAAAGGAAAAGAAGTTATGAAATTTGTGACAAAGGACGAGGGTTATGATATTACCGGTAAGCTGGTGGTAGGTGAAACTTATACCTTTACCGAGACTTCTGCTCCATCCGGTTATCAGCTGGCAGAACCGGTTAAGATAACGATTAAAGATACCAGTAAGGTGCAGACGGTTACTGTAAAGGACGTACCGATTCCAGATGTGCCGGATACACCACAGACAGGAGGAACACTTCCGGTAATTCCGCTTGCTGCAGGTTTCTTTGGAGTAGCAGCTGCTGCACTTATGGTATGGAAGAAAAGAGGCGTGGTAAAGAAATAAGAAAAGTGTGGCAGAGTAACTGAAGGTTTGGTATAATTTTGATGTGGGGAGCAATGAAAGTTGTTCCCTATATCAGGAATGGAAAGGTTCTTGTAGAAACATATTTTTTGATTGGTCGAGGTGATGCGGATATGATAGATTTATCATTGTTTACTTATAAAGAGGCTGTAGAATTAATACTGGGATTTTATACATTTACATTGGGCTATTGGGAAGATGAGTTAGAAGAAATTCCAGAAGCTAAACGATTTGTAGAAATGAAATTTACTAAAAAGGATGAAGAAAACGAGGATTTGCATGTACTATCCAAAGCAGGTGAAAAATTTCTTCACGAGTACATTAAGAGTATTTCGGAGATTTTTATTGATCATATGAAGATAAAAGGATTTGAGATGTCGTATAACGAGACTTCAAGATGGTTTAAGGAGGAATTTAAATTAGAAACAGATGACGACGGAGAAGATATTGCAGAGTATATATGTGGCAATCTATATCATTATGGGTATAGAGGGTTTAAATGCTATTCAAGCCGTAGAGGGAAATTTTATCGAATAGAGCAATTATAGATAAATCTTGATGTTAAGAGATGGATATTTGAGGTGCTAACAAGTGGAGAAAAACGGTTTGTTTGTAATGACTTCAATGGGATTAAAAAGGAAGTCTATAGATGTTTTAAATAAAAAGCCTGGTGTCTGGATGTTGATAGGTAAAAAGAAGGAAGAAGGTCATGAAGAAGGTCATTTTATTTGTCTTCAAATTGGACAGACAGGTAATATTGGATTAGAAGTGAAAAGAGATATAGAATTTATGGTCGAAGCGGAACCGAAATCTTCAAAGAAAAAGTATGTTAATCAATTTGGTGAAGTGCAGTTCGAATACGATGATTATGCTAATTGGAGAGCAAAACAGTTATATTATATTATTGCGAAAGAATACAAAGAATTGAAATTTATATGTATCATATGTGAAAGAAATACAAAAGAACAGAGAGATAAATTGGAAAAATATATGGCATATAAATCATCTTGTAAATATTGGGTAAATGGAAGACCGTTTAGTGCTAAGAAAGAAAATGACAGAAAGCAATATTGTATAGGAGAATGCGAGGTGATAAAAAAAGAACTACAGAAATTTTTTAATCATGAATTATTACAGAAGATTGATAATTTTATACTAAATATGTCAAACAAAGACTTCGAAGATGTTTGAAAAAATTCATTTACTAAAGGATTTAGTTATTTTGGGTGTGGTTTATTGAAATATTACACAAGGAAAAGGAACATATGAAACAACTAAATAACAGTTCAACCCCAAAGGGAAGAAAAGTATTTACAAGAAGAATACTTTTCTTCCTTTTTTTGTTTTTAGCAGTCATTGCCTCGATTCTGGCCCTATATCTGAAAAGAACTTTGGAACAGGAGCGAAAGCAGGACAAGATAGAAGAAGAGATTACCACGGAGAAAGAAAAGGATGGTGTCGGGAACCTCCACAAAAAGTACAAAGATATGATTGGGTGGTTAGAAATCAAAGGCACCGGCTTTTCTTATCCGGTTATGCAGACAGGCATCGAAGGTCATCATAAGGATGACTGGCAGTATTATCTTCATCGGGATGTGCATGGAGAGTACAGCTTTTATGGAACGCCTTTTTTGGATGTTCGCTGTACTGTTGATAGTGACAACCTGATTATTTATGGTCACAACATCAACGGAAGACGATACTTTGGCTATCTGCAAAATTTCCGGGAGGAAACATTTTTTAAGGAGCATCCCAAGTTTTCCTTTACTGCAGTTGGTGAAAAAGAAAAGGAATACTGCGTCGTGTCTGTGTTAGAGACAGATAAATATGCAGATTATTATTCTTTCACGGACTACGGAAATGAAGAGGATTACTGCAGGATGGTAGAAAAGATTCTAAGTCACAGCAAGTTTCAAAGTGAAGCGGCAAAGAAGATGAAAAAAGAGATAGAGGAAAGCGGTGCGGAAGCATTCTTCCGGAAGTACCAGTTTGTGACGCTTTCTACTTGCCGGACAATGGATGGAAAGGATAAGCGGCTTATGGTAATCGGCTGCAGGAAACGATAATGCCGGGAGTTACTATTTCGGCGGACAACAAAGGAGGAAAATCCTCTCCTCACATAGGAGTTCGGATTTTTGCTTCGCAAAAACAAGGAGGATTTGAAATGCACAAGGAATTAGAAGTTATGAAACCCCGCTGTAAGGGGTTGTGGAAAAAGTGTTCTGCTCTCATAGCAGGGATGTATTTTCGAGTATTAACGATTACACCGCTGATAGCAAAAGCAGCAGATAAAAAGAGTGACACGACGGATACCGGAGTGTCGGATGTAACCGATGGAATTGATGTTATCAAAGATTTGGTGCTTGGCTGTGTTGGTGGTGTTGGAGTTATTTTTCTGGCATGGGGCTTGTTGGACTTTGGCACAGCGTATGCGGCTCACGAAACAACGCAGCAAAGTCAGGCGATCAAGAAAGTGATTGGTGGTTTGATTATGATTGCAGTTCCGGCAATTTTGAAGTTGTTGGGCGTTTCATAAAAGAAGGAAAGGAATCCTGCAAAGGGGGTGATGACAGTGGGATTATGGGATTCCGTTACAGGATTTTTTGAAGATTTGGGAGATTTCTTTAGCGGAAAAGATTTCTTTGAGTGTGCAGGGTATGCATGGAATGACATGATGCAGTTGGCATCTGATGTGCTGACGAAGAATCCGGCAAAAGGTACATACAAAGATGTCTGGGAAAGTATATCTACGATATACACAACCTTAAATGTAGTAGCAGTATCTTTGTTATGTGTCTTTTTTCTATATGGCTTTTGTCGGGACAGTTGTGATTTACATACGGATTTGACATTCGATAAGACGATTAAAATGTTTATCCGGCTGATTATTACATCCAATGTTCTCAGCATGGCACTAACCTATATGCCAAAGTTTTTCTCCTGGGGAAAGAGTCTGACACAGGCAATTCTCGGAGAGAACGGTTTGTATATGGTATATGACTTTGATGGTGCGAAAGTATACGAAAATATATCCAGTGCAGACTTTGGAACGATGACAGCCTTTTTAACCAGTATCCTGTTCTTTCTGTTTACAGTGGTCTGTGGCTTTATTGTAGTTCTGACCGTCTTAAATCGTATCTTAAAGATTTATATGATTGCACCGTTTGCCGGGGTGGCATTGTCTACTTTGGCGGCAGGAGGACAGACAGCACAAGTGGGATATTCCTATATTCGTACCTTCTTTGGATACGTGTTTTCCGCATTATTAATCGCCGTAGTGATTGCGATCAGTGGAAGCTTTATTGATACGGTTTCCATTGATACGGAAAATGCATTGGTACGATTACTGGAGTATTGTTTGAAGATGGGGGTCATCGCATCCTCTGTAAAAATGTCAGATAGTGTCATGCAAAAAGCATTTGGTTTGTAGAAAGGAAAAAGAGATGACAAAAACAATCAATCCGGATGTTGCAGCCTTTAAGGATGATTTCTTTAAGGGATTATCTTTCAGAGAGTGCATCTTCGGAGGCAGTGCATTGCTTGTAGGAGTAGGAGGAATCTTACTTCTGCATTTTTATTTTAATATGGGAATCAATTCAGCCATCACAATCTGTATGCCGGTCATTGGAATTATCGGATTGTGTGGTTTTTACCACAAAAATGGAATGACATTGGTTCAGCTTGTAAGAAGCACCATAAGGCTTATGTTTCAAAAGCCTTATGTATATGAAACGAGAAACTATTTGAAAGAATGGGAGGCAGAAGATGAAGAAAAAGGAAGAAAAAGAAAAGCAGATAAACGTAGATTATGAAATTGAACAAAAGAGAAACAGCAACAAACGACTCATGGCATACGCAAAAGCCAGTGCAGAACTGAAAAAGAAATAGCGTTTGGACAAAATGTCCAAACGTAAAGATTGGGTACAGGAGGAAATCAACCTATGACGAAATATGAAAAAATCTCTGTTTTGGCAAAAGAAACTGCCAGTAGCATCGGAGAGAATAAAGAAAGTTGGATGAATTACCTTGATGTTGCGTCGAGGTTATACAAGTATCCATTTGAGGATCAGATTCTCATATATGCACAGCGTCCGGATGCCACCGCCTGTGCCCCATTGGAAATGTGGAATGAGAAAATGTTTTGCTGGGTGAATCGTGGTGCGAAGGGGATTGCTCTTATTGACCAGGAAAGTGATTATCCAAGGCTACGTTATGTGTTTGATGTATCCGATGTGCATAAGGCAAGACGGATTGGGAAATCTCCCTTTATCTGGAATATTAGAGAAGAACATGAAGAAGGTATTCTTGCCGCACTGGAAAGGATTTATGGAACTACCAATCAGGATTCATCGTTTGAAGACAGGATTTATCAGATTTCCAAAAGAATAGCAGACGATTATTATGAAGAGATTGTGGATGATTTGATTGATGTTTCGGCAGGCAGCTATCTGGAGGATTTGGATGGAGATACCGTGTCACTTCGGTTGCGGGAGACGTTAGAGCAAAGTGTATGTTATACCGTTCTCAAGCGATGTGGCTTTGATATGGCAGAGTATGAGGGCGAGTTTCCCTTTGATTATATCCATGAGTTCAATACACTGCGTACCCTGTCGGTGTTAGGAAGTGCCACATCGGAGTTATGTGAGCCGATGCTGATCCAGATTGGGCGAAGCATTGCACGGTATGAACGCAAGAGACAGAGCAGAGAATCACAAATTCAACGTAACAAGGTAAATAAAAACGAAAGGATGGAAAAAAAGAATGAACCTGACATACGAGAAGAACGGAGATTACCGGATTCCAAATCTGATACCAGACGAGGAGAAGCAGACCATGTTGACCAAGTACGGGTTACTTCGAAAGAATTATCTGAAGAACCACAAACGGGGGATTTACAGCGGTCTGCTTCTGAACGGAGAATTGATGGCGCATTGTCTGGAGATTCAGGAACAGGCAGAACAGAGGTTAGACAATCTGACGGAGAAACTCATGAAGTCACAGGGAGTGACGGAGCAGTTGAAAGCGACCAATCCCTTGGAGTGGACAAGAAAGATGAACATGATTTATCAGCAGGCGGAGGAAGCGATTCTTCAGGAACTGGTTTATCAGTAGAAGAACTAGAAAGTTATACTCCGCCGGAAAACAGTCCTTACCGGCAGATGGATTTATTCTCTTTGATGTCGGAGCAGTTAGGCAATATTGCTGTGGCACAGGTGGAAAAGCCGATACACTTATCTTTCCCCGGAACTATTTCCGAGGAAAAGGTTGCGAAGATTCTTTGCACAGGAGGAGGGTTGGAAAACAGCAGAAAGAGAATCTTTGCAAAGTATGAACAGAGGAAAACACCGGAAGAGATGACGGATTTTTTACGCCGTGAGTATGGTTCTACCGGAAAGGGATTTAACTTTGGCGAAGAACAGATTTCCGTGTGGTTTGATGAAAACGGAATGTCAGCAGCGCATGGCAATTCGGCACTGGAACATACGGAATTGAAACTTTCCTGGGAAGAAATTGAAAAAATCATCCGAAGTCAAGTGGAGTCCGGTACCTATATGGATTCGACGGAGGCATATATGGTTGATTATTATGAGAGAAAGCGTATCACCAATCAACTGTATTTTTTTTATCGGGATTCCATTGGTGAGTTTCCCAAAGGGTTAGAGATAAGCGGATATAATTATCCGGGTGAAGAAGAATACCTGATGGATTTGCTTACGAAACCGGATAAGATTCAAAACATTGTAGCATGTCTGGATGAAACGCTGCAAAAGATTGAATCCGGGGAGATATCCATACGATTCCGGTTAGCAAAGAATCCTTATGAACTTCGGGAGGATGTTGCTGATTTATTGAAGGAACGGATTTCCTATCCCCTTGCGGAAAAAGTGGATGTTCTTACCGAAGATTTTATTACATCGGATGAAATTGATTATGTGCTTAGCAGTGGCAGCGGATTTGCACAGGGTAGTTTTCGGATTTATGACTTTTATCAAAAGGATCATACCGTGAAAGAAGCAGCTGATTTTCTGAAAAAGGAATATGGAACCGGTGGTTCCAACTCTGCGTTGGCGGGTTCGGATAACAGTTATAAGGATTATGACGCAAAAGGTATCCGTTTGAGAAAAGGGCACATCTTCACACCGGATGCGGAAGTGCTTTTATCCTGGAATGTGGTTGCAAAGCGGATTGAAAAACTGATACAACAAGGACGGTATTTATCGGATAAAAAGAAGACAGAATATGCAGCCTACAAAGAAGAACAGGAAAAAAAGGCACTGGAACAGGCAAAAGAGGAATTAAGTGGCGTAGATACTCCGGATGAAGAAGAGAGTATTCAGCCGGAAGAAATTCATGCAGAAAACTATGTGATTACCTCAGATGAACTGGGAATAGGAACCCCAAAAGAAAAGTTCCGTTGGAATGTGGAAGCAATTCAGACATTGCAAAAAATAGAAGCAGAGGAACGAATGGCTACCGCAGAGGAACAGGAAACTTTGGCACGATATGTTGGATGGGGCGGACTTGCAGATGCCTTTGATGAAACGAAAAGTGCATGGGCAAATGAGTATCAGGAGTTAAAAAGTCTTTTGTCGGATGAAGAATATGTTTCAGCGAGAGAAAGTACCTTAAATGCTTATTATACAAGTCCTACGATTATTCGGGGAATTTATCACACGCTTGAAAAAATGGGATTTGCCAAAGGAAATATCTTGGAGCCGTCTATGGGCATCGGTAACTTCTTTGGTATGTTACCGGAGACGATGAGAGACAGCAAACTTTACGGTGCGGAACTGGATTCTTTGACTGGACGTATGGCAAAGCAGTTATATCCGAAAGCCAATATCACGGTAGATGGATTTGAGAAAACCGGTTATCCCAATGATTTTTTTGATGTGGTGATTGGGAACGTACCATTTGGACAGTATAAGGTGCCGGATAAAAAATATGATAAGCAAAACTTTGGAGGAACAGGGTTCCTTATCCATGATTACTTTTTTGCGAAAGCCATCGATCAGGTGCGGCCGGGCGGTATCATTGCGTTTATCACCAGCAAAGGTACGATGGATAAGGAAAATCCGAAAGTCCGTAAGTATATTGCACAACGGGCAGAATTGTTAGGAGCAGTAAGACTTCCCAATACGGCATTTAAGGAAAATGCCGGAACAGAAGTGACGTCGGATATTATTTTTCTGAAAAAAAGAGACCGTGTCATTGATATTGAGCCGGATTGGGTTCATTTGTCAGAAGATGATAATGGAGTTGTCATGAATCATTATTTTACTGAAAACCCGGACATGATTGTTGGTTCGATGGAAATGGTCAGTGGTCCTTATGGTATGGAAAGTACTTGTGTGGCAGATACCTCTTTGCCATTTGAGGAGCAGTTGGAGGCTGCCTTTAGTCAGATATCCGGTGAGTATGAAGAAATTGAGTTGGAATTATCGGAAGAAAGTACGATGGATGAAGTGATTCCTGCCATTCCGGAAGTAAAGAATTTCAGTTACACCTTGGTAGATGAGAAATTATATTATCGTGAGAACTCCGTTATGAAACCGGTGGAAGCCTCCGAGGGAATGATTCGTCGAATCCATGGGATGGTTGCCATACGGGACTGCACCCAGGAACTGATACGGCTCCAGTTGGAAGAATATCCGGAGGAAGATATTAAGGCAGAGCAGAAACAGTTAAATGATTTGTATGATGATTTTGTAAAAGAGAATGGCAGAATTGTTTCCAAAACGAATAAACGGGCATTTCATCAGGACAGCAGTTATTGTCTTTTGTGTTCGTTGGAGAAACTGGATGAGGAAGGCAACTTCCTCGGAAAAGCCGATATGTTTTCCAAGCGAACCATCAAGAAAACGGAAGTGGTTACCAGTGTTGATACAGCCAGTGAAGCGTTGGCGGTGTCCCTGTCGGAAAAGGCAGCGATTGATTTTGCTTATATGTCAGAACTCACAGATAAGAGCGAGGAGGAACTAATTAAGGAACTTACAGGAGTTATTTTCAAAAATCCGGTTAGTGAAATCTGGGAAACGGCAGATGCGTATCTGAGTGGAAATGTCAGAGATAAGCTGCAGGTGGCCGGGGGTTTTGCCGAAAATGATGCAACGTATGCTATCAATGTGGAGGCACTGAAACGAGTCCAGCCAAGAGATTTGGATGCCAGTGAAATTGAAGTCAGAATCGGTGCAACATGGATTGAACCAAGATATATCGAAGATTTTATGCGGGAAGTGTTTGAAACTCCGTTCCATCTTTTGGAAAGGGATGTTATTAAAATCCAGTATTCTGACGTAACCGGACAGTGGAATGTAAAAGGAAAAAATGCAGACTACGGAAATACTCTTGTCAATATGACGTATGGAACGAACCGTCGAAATGCCTATCAGATTTTAGAAGATTCCTTGAATCTGAAGGACAGCCGGGTATTTGATACGGTCATCGAGGATGGCAAGGAAAAGCGTGTTCTAAACAAAAAGGAAACAACGATTGTGGCGCAGAAACAGGATGCCATGAGAGAAGCCTTTCGGGACTGGGTATTTCGTGACCAGGAACGAAGAGAGGTTTTAGTAAATAAGTATAACGTGCTGTTCAATTCCACCAGACCGAGAGAGTATGATGGTTCTCATTTGGTGTTTCCGGGAATGACACCGGATATTGAACTAAAGGATTATCAAAAAAATGCCGTGGCACATGTCCTTTACGGGCACAATACGCTGCTTGCCCATTGCGTTGGTGCAGGAAAGACCTTTGAGATGGTAGCTGCCGCCATGGAAAGTAAGCGGTTAGGCTTATGTCAAAAGAGCCTGTTTGTTGTTCCCAATCATCTGACGGAACAATGGGCCAGTGATTTCTTGAGACTCTATCCGGGAGCCAATATTTTAGCGGCTACGAAAAAAGATTTTCAGCCGGCGAACCGGAAGAAGTTCTGTTCGAGAATCGCAACGGGGGATTATGATGCCGTTATTATCGGGCATACACAATTTGAAAAAATTCCTCTGTCGGCAGAGCGTCAGGTTGCCATCATTGAGCGCCAAATTGAAGAAATCACACTGGCAATTCAGGATGCAAAGGCAGACAAGGGAGAGCGTTATACCATCAAACAGATGGAAAAGACAAAAAAGACGCTGCAGACAAGATTGGAGAAGTTAAACGATACTTCCCGGAAAGACGATGTTGTCACTTTTGAGCAGTTAGGTGTGGACAGGCTTTTTGTAGATGAAAGTCATTATTACAAAAACCTGTTTTTACATACTAAAATGCGGAACGTAGCAGGCATTGCCCAATCGGAAGCACAGAAGTCTTCGGATATGTTTGCCAAGTGCCAGTATTTAGACGAACTTACGGGAGGAAAGGGAATTACCTTTGCTACGGGAACACCGATTTCCAACAGTATGACGGAGTTATATACCAATATGAGATATTTGCAGTATGATACGCTGCAGCAAATGGGACTGGGACATTTTGATGCCTGGGCATCTTCCTTTGGAGAGACGCAGACAGCCATTGAACTTGCACCGGAGGGAACCGGATACCGGGCAAAGACGAGATTTGCAAAGTTTTATAACTTACCGGAGTTGATTTCTCTCTTTAAGGAATGTGCGGATATCCAAACACCGGATATGCTGGATTTGCCGGTACCGGAAGCAGAGTATGAAAATGTGGTACTGGAACCAAGTGATTATCAAAAGGATATGGTGGCTTCTCTTGCAGAGAGGGCAGAGGCAGTTCGTGACCGCAGGGTACAGCCGCATGAAGATAATATGCTGAAAATCACAAATGATGGAAGGAAGTTAGCACTGGATCAGCGGTTAATCAATCCGATGCTGCCGGATTCCCCAAGTTCCAAAGTAAACAGTTGTGTGGAAAAAGCCTATGAAATCTGGGAAAAGACATCAGAGAATCGGTCAGCACAACTTATCTTTTGTGATTTGTCTACGCCAAAGGAGATAGGGAAAACCACAGCCACGTTTGAAGGCGAAACAGTGGAAGCAGAGGTGTTTGATGATGTCTACCATGATATCAAAAGGAAACTGATACGGAAAGGTGTTCCGGAAGAACAGATAGCCTTTATCCATGAAGCGAATACAGAATTAAGAAAGACGGAGCTGTTTGGCAAAGTAAGAAGCGGACAGGTTCGTTTTTTGTTGGGGTCTACACAGAAAATGGGAGCCGGTACCAACGTGCAGGACCGGTTGATTGCGCTGCACCATTTGGATGTACCATGGCGCCCATCGGATATTGAGCAGCAGGAGGGACGTATTCTCAGACAGGGGAATCAGAATGATACCGTATCTATTTTCCGCTATGTCACAGAAGGAACTTTTGACAGTTATTCGTGGCAGGTGATTGAGAATAAGCAGAAGTTTATCAGTCAGATCATGACCAGCAAATCACCGGTGCGAAGCTGTGAGGATGTGGATGAAGCAGCACTTACTTATGCGGAAGTGAAAGCGTTGGCTACCGGAAATCCTTATATCAAGGAAAAGATGGATTTAGATATCCAGGTTTCCAAGTTGAAACTGATGAAGGCAAACCATACCAGTCAGATTTACCGGCTGGAGGATAACATAGCGAAGCATTATCCAAAGCAGATCGAAACGCTGAAGGAGCGTATTCGTGGATTTGAGGCAGATATCGAAACGGCTCATAAACATATGCCGGAGGATAAGGAAAGTTTCGTGATGAAGGTGGGAAGCCGGACTTACTATGACAAAAAGGAAGCTGGGACAGCCCTTATTGCACTGTGTAAACAGATGAACGCTATGGGGCAGACAGTACCCGTTGGAGAGTACGCCGGATTTGCGATGAAAGTTACCTTCGATTCCTTCAATCGTAAATTTGTTATGAGCCTCAAAGGAGAAATCAGTCACAATCTGGAAATCGGTTCGGACGCACTCGGCAATATTACCCGAATCAACAACGTGCTTGAAAACATGGATAAGGAACTGGCGGAAGCACGAACAAAGTTAGAGAACGTGAGTCATCAGTTGGAAACAGCGAAGATAGAAGTGCAAAAACCTTTTCCTGCCGAGCAGGAATTAAAGGAAAAGATGGAGCGGTTAGCAGCCTTGGATGCTTTGTTAAATATGGATGAGAAAGGAGAGGATGTTGTTTTGGATGAAGAACCAAAGGTGATGCCTTTGGGAGAGTGGATGGTTGAGCATTTGATGCCGGAATTCATGGAAGAGAATGAAATCACGGAAGAACGTGCAAGAGAACTTCTTGCGGATATGGTATCGGAAGAAGAGGACGAAATTGTCTGTTTTTCCACGGAGTTAAATGGTGCCAGTCTGGATGATGAGGAAATGCTAAAGCAGATGGCGGAATATATGGATGGCGATTATTATGCCATTCCCATATCGGAAAGTGATTATCTGATTGCACCAAAGACGGAACAGGATACCGTTGTTTATCTGCAGGCGGTACTTGGCCGTTTGGGTTCTTCCATACTGACATCTGAGGCAGTTACCACACATGCCGCTTATGAATATGATTCTTCTCTTCAGACCATGAAGCCGTTTAATCATGTGGGGATTTTGCAAGGGCTTATGGCAGTCGGGGAAGAAAAAATGACGTACCATACGGAAACCTTTCGTGAGGAAGCAAAAAAGGAAAAGAAACACTAAAAAAGGACAATAAGTCCGGAAAGAATGAGGTAAAAAAGATGAATTACAATGAATTTAAGGATTATGTCAAAGAACATGTATTAGATTATTTGCCGGAACAGTATAAAAATGCCAATATGGATATTCGCCAAGCGGTTAAGAACAATGATGTAGTACTGGACGGATTAACGATTTTTAATCCCAATGGGAATATGTCACCTACCATATATCTGAATGCGGCTTATGAGGAATATCAGCAAGGCATGGATATCGAAGAGGTTGTTGGAAAAATCGCAGATTCCTATATTGAACATATCGAACCAAGGGAGGAGTATCGATTCAACTTTGATTTGCAGGAAGTAAAAAATTATGAGGTGGTCAAAGACTTCATTTATCCCAAAGTATCCAATCTTCAAAGTAATGTAAATCGGTTATCGAATATTCCCTACACGCAAAAAGAAGATTTGGCAATTACCTATCATATCTGGGCGAATGGAAATGAGGAATCCATGGGTTCGATTACAATCAATAATGATTTAATGGAAATGTACGGTATTGACATGGATACCCTCCATGAGCAGGCAATGAATAACATGGATAAAATATCCCCACTTAAGTTTGAGTCAATACAGGAAACAATGGTAAAGATGATGGCATCTGACTTTGCACAGGAAGAAGGAATTCCGTTAGAAGAAGCAAAAGATTTAATCCGAGCGTCAATTCCGAACGATGGTCCGGATTTGTATTGTTTGACGAATGAAGTAAATGTTAATGGAGCAGTTTATATCATGCGTGAGGATGTTCAGCAGATGGTGGCAGAAAAACTCGGTGGGGATTATTATATTCTTCCGTCATCGGTGCACGAGACATTGATTCTGCCTAAGAGCGAAAATATGTCTTTTCAGAGATTGCAGACTATGGTACAGGATGTCAATGCAATGTGTGTTTCAGAGGAAGAAGTATTGTCTGATGGTGTCTATCAATACGATTCCAAAAGCCATACCTTCAGTCGGTGCGACAAGCAACCGGAGCTTACCTACAAGCAGGCACAAGGAATGACAAATAATATGGAAGTTAAGGAACTATTTGCCACGGCAGAGAACAAACAGGAATATGATTCGACTACTCCGAACCATACACATGAACCAATCAAGCACAAGGGACATTAGGAAGCGGGGGAAGATATGGAAGTACAAAAAACAACGGTCACAGAATTAGAAGCACGTTCTGTGACGGAACTGCAGGAGATAGTAAATGCTGCCAAAGAAGACACGATGATATGCGTGAGTTTGGAGGTGCCGGATGATGAGTGATGAATTAAAACAGGTGGATGTGCGTTTGAAATTGGTGGAGGGGAATGGTGTATACAGTGATAAACCCATTACAAATCCAGAAGAAGCCATTTCCGTAATGGCCGATGTGATGGCGGGACTAGACAGAGAAGAGGTCTGTGTCATCAATCTGGACAGTAAAGGACATCCCATCAATTTCAATGTGGTAAGCATTGGAACGCTCAATTCTTCCTTTGTATCCGGCCGGGAACTTTTTAAGTCTGCTATCCTGTCAAACGCTGCCTCCATGATTCTTTTGCATAATCACCCTTCTTCGGAACTCCAGATGAGTCAATCCGACAGAATGGTAACAGAAAAGATGATGTATGCCAGTTTGTTTTTAGATATCGAGATTTTAGACCACATCATTGTAGCAGGAAGAACCGGGGACACACTGAGCATAAGAGAAACTTACCCAGAGATATTTGATAAGAGCACTTATGCCAATGCGATTGTCCGAGTGGCGGATGGTGTGGAAGAAAGAGAAAACTCTTATGATACCGAACGTTTGGCTACCTATGAATTGTTCCAGATTAAGGAAGGAGGAAACGGGCAAGCATATCAGTTCATGGGAATGGACTTTGTGAAGAATAATAAGCTGGTGGTAGACAAAAACGATTATGAATCGGTGTATCGTGGGGAATTGAAAGAAGGAGAAACACTGGATACTCTGTATGAAAAATTCAACCTTTATCATCCGGATGATTTTACCGGGCATTCCATGTCGGTCAGTGATGTGATTGTGATTGAAAAAGAACATGAAAAAACGGCTTACTATGTGGATTCCTTTGGATTTACGAAAGTGGCAGATTTCTTGGAAGAGAAAAAATATCACTCGGCAGAGACAGAACAGGCGGTAAGTCGCTTCCGGGAAAAGACAAAGCAGTATTTTCGACCGTTCGAGGGGATGACCGCAGATCGTATAGAAGAAGAGGTTCGGGGATATATCCAAATGAAAATCAGGGAATATCACTTGCCGATTCAGATTCGGGAAGTGATGGTATATGGAAGCCGAAGCCGGGGAACAGAAAATGCAGACTCGGATTTGGATATTTTATTTGAATATGCCGGAGCAAGGCGGGAGGATGATATTTTCAATCTTCTGCATGAAGATGATTTTTGCATTGGAGAGGTAAAGGTCGATATCAATCCGGTTACAGAAGAACAATCCGGCGACTTATCCGAACGGTTGATAAGAGCAGAGGAATACATGGAGCAGGAGTTGGCTTTTCGTATTGAGGATAGATTTATTACGATTCAGTCTGTGGATGAGGGGTATGATTATACCATTTATGATGTGGATGGGAAGGAATTGGATGGCGGTGTTTACGACAATCCGGACATTTCCATTTATGAAGCCGTAAATGATATCGTAGAGGATTTGAAACAGAAACCGGATACCAATGGAACAAAGGGAGCAATCACGGCAGAATCCAAACTGAATCCTCTGAACTGCGAGGAATTTCTGGATGAACTGGAACGAAAAAGCAAGGTAGAGCCACTGCTTACCTTTACTGTAGCAGAATGTGGAGAATTCCATCAGTTGGGAGAATATTATGATGACATCACTACAGTAGAGGAGGCAATCGAAAAATGGGAGCAGTTAAAGGATAGTCCCCTAAACGGTGTGGCTTCCATTGGAATCTTGGCACACAAGCCGGGAGAAAACTCTTTGGAAGATGAGCAGGTTGATTTGGTGACAAGAAAGGTTCTTGACCTTGACATGCTTTGTTATTATCCCGCGATACGAAATGATAAGCGGGCGTTAGTGATGATTGCGGCGCTGGCAAGTCATTTGCCGGACATTAGCGTGATTGGGGAAATCCCGTATGAACTTTCTCTGCAGATGATGCTATATGAACTAGACCCGGAAAAAGAGATTTTTTCAGAGGATGAGAGGGTGTTAATTGAAGAATATGCCCTCCAGTTTCGTGACATGAATCGCAGCAGGGAACTGGCAGAACGTATATGTTATCAGGAAGAATATGGGAATCAGGATGTAGCCCCGGTAGTTATTGAAGCCAGGAGAGAAATACAAGAGAAAAAAGAGGAACATTTGCAGCAGAAAAAGAGGTGACGCTTATTCTGGATAAGAAGGAGGTTAGGAAAACGAATGTTAAAACTATTAAAAAAAGAAACACTTACACCACAGACAGAACGGATTTACAAAGTCCCGCTTTGTATTCAGGACACCATACCCATTTACCGGATTGCGGAAAATGGAATCTTTGAATTAGAAAAACCAACATCCGGTTCAAAAAAGGGAATCCACCAGTTTGACCGGATGTATCTGTTTGAGGATATTAACTTCTCAACACAGGATGAAGAGGAAAAGGAAGATACCTGTTCCAAGTTTGAAACGCTTTTGCGTTCCATGAATGTCAGCTACAAGATTATTGTGTCGAATCATTATGCCGACAACAATAAACTGCGGGAAGAGATTCTTCAAAAGGCAGTCAGTAAAGAGATGGAACCTCTTGCCAAGGAATATCACAAAATGATAGGGGAACGGTTGGAAGAAGGGCGGGGCGGCTTGCTACAATCCAAATACTTTGTTGTGAGCTGCAGGAAGCCGGATTATGAAAGTGCAAAGACCTATTTTAATACCATTGAATTTTCCATTCAGCAATTATTCAACCGGCTGGGAAGTTGCCTGATACCATTGGATGCCACGGAACGCCTGCGAGCACTACATAGTTATTATCGCATGGGGGATGAGGCATCCTTTTCTTTTGACTGGAATGAGTATCTGCACTTGAAACGGGACTGGAGAAATGACATTATCAATACTTCGTTACGGGAAAGACCGGAACATCTGGAGATGGAGGGTGGAACCTGTGCGTGTGTCATGTTTGTGAGAAAGTACCCCAATGGTTTGACCGACCAGTTTCTCAATGAGCTTACCAATATGAATTTTCCAATTATCTATACCATGGATGTGGAGCCGTTGGATAACAACGTGGCTTACCAGATGATCATGAAAAAGTATATGGCTAATGAGAGAAGCATTAACCGGGAACAGGAAATGAAAAACGAAAATGGAGATTATTCTACCAATATCAATTATGAGCGGCGAAAGCAGCAAAGAGATACGGAAGAGATGTTAGACCGGATTTCCTCCTTTGATGAGCGTCTTTTGTATGTGGGAATTACGATTGTGGTGAAGGCAGATTCCATGGAAGAACTGGAGGAGCGTACCGAGAAGATTAAAATCATCGGTCAGACCCACAACATGGATATTGTGCCACATTCCCATAAACAGTTGGATGCATTGAATACTTCTCTGCCCACAGGAGCGAGATTTGTGGATACCATGCGGACGATAACATCCGAAGAACTTTCCATTTTTATTCCGTTTAATGTGCAGGAGATTAACGATAATCAAGGATACTGCTATGGATTTAATAAGGTGTCCAAAAACCTTATCATTGGAAACCGGAAATTATTGAAGAATGGAAATGGGATGGTGTTTGGTGTTCCCGGCTCGGGAAAATCTTATAATGAAAAATCGGAGATGGGACAAGTCCTGTGCTTTTCAACGGATGACATTATCGTTATTGACCCTATGTCAGAGTATAAAGACATTGCGGCAGCATGGGGGGGACAGTATATCAATCTGTCCCAGTCTGCAGAAAATGTATATTATGTCAATCCATTCCATGTGCCGGATGTGGTTCCGGATATCGACCGGTTTGTGGCAGAAAAAGCGGAGTTTGCCTACGCTATCTGCGAACAGGCTTTGAAACCGACACCCCTTACCAGCCGCCACATAGCAGTCATTGACAAGGCGGTACGGGACATGTATTCGGAATATTTCAAAAAGAAAAATGACAGGCGGAGAAAGCGGAAGACACGACTGGAGTCTCCAACAATTCGTACCATGCGTGATGGGATTGCGGAAAGAAGTGAGGGAAATGATTCTGCAATAGAATTGGTAGAGCAGTTGGAAGTGTTTGCAGATGGAACCTTAGATATTTTCGCAAGAGAGCAGTCTATTTCGGAAGAAAACCGATTTACCGTGTATGGATTCTCGGAACTTGGCAAGCGCATGAGAGCCATGGCGATGCTTGTGATGATCGAGAGCATCACTGCCAAAATCAAGTATAACCAGTCGGATGGTGTTGCGACTTGGGTGTATGTGGATGAAATGCACGAGTTATGGGGAGAGGAGTACAGTCTTCATGCACTGGAAAAGATGTGGCGTGAGGTGCGTAAGCGTGGCGGTATCTGTACCGGTATGAGTCAGAACCTCATTGATGCACAGCGTAATCGTTCCACCAAAACGATGGTATCCAACTCAGAATTTATGCTTTTACTGGATCAGGGGACGATGGATAAAGAAGCTGTGGAAGATTTGTTTGATATATCGGCGGAGCAGCTTGCCTGTGTCAATGGTGCAGACCCCGGAATGGGACTCATCCGTTTTGGGGATAAGATTGTTCCCTTTGATAACACCATGAAAAAAGACAGTGAATTGTACCAGTTGTTTAATACGAACTTTCATGAGATTGCAGGTGCTACGAGATAGTAGGACTAAAATTTTTAAAAAAGTTGGTTTTCAAAAGTGAATGACTGATGTATAATTAGAATAGCGAAAGAAGGTGAAGGTTTGAGTACAACAGAACAGACACATCAGCAGGATTTAGAGCGACTGAAATTGTTTCGATATATGGATGATGATTTTATGACTGCCTGTCTGGAAGATAATTATGA
>OGWS01000934.1_pt1 | contig 26645 bp, 11 predicted proteins | sample 1576111 | NCBI WGS metagenome assembly OGWS01 (sample SAMEA3541534, study PRJEB24748) | human gut metagenome | biome: human gut; feature: human-associated habitat; material: faeces | place: China | collected 2012
TATTTTCAGCAATATCGCTTAGCGTATCTGCGCAAACGATTACCGTAAAAGGTAACGTGAAAGACACCAGCGGAGAGCCTGTTATTGGAGCCTCTGTTGTAGAAAAAGGTAATACTACCAATGGTACGATTACAGATTTAGATGGTAATTTTTCTATTAAAGTTGATGGCAAAAAAACATTGGTTATTTCATACATAGGTATGAAAACTCAAGAAGTAGCCGTTCAAGGTAGAAAAACAATTAATGTACAAATGGTCGACGACTCGAAAGCTTTGGACGAAGTCGTAGTAATTGGTTACGGTACGGTCAATAAAAGAGATTTAACCGGTTCTGTAGCCTCTGTTAGTGCCAAAGACTTAGCTGCTATACCAGTAGCAAGTGCATCTGAAGCCCTTACCGGTAAACTTGCCGGAGTTAGTGTTACTACTACTGAAGGTTCTCCCGATGCAGATATAAAGATCCGTGTTCGCGGTGGTGGTTCACTATCACAGGATAACTCTCCTTTATATATTGTAGATGGTTTCCCTGTTTCAAGCATTAGTGATATCGCTCCCTCGGAAATTCAAAGCATCGACGTATTGAAAGATGCTTCTTCCACAGCCATTTATGGTGCCCGTGGTGCAAATGGTGTAATCATCATTACTACCAAGAGCGGAAAAGAAGGTAAAACGCAAGTAGACTTCGGTGCTTCTTTCGGTTTTAAACAGGTAACCAAACTGACTGAAGTCTTGAGTCCTTACGATTTCGTTGCTTATCAGCGTGAAATCGGTTCTCTGGATTATGGTAACTTTGCCGATATGGATATCTGGCGTTCTATTGATGGTACCGATTACCAAGACGAGATGTTCGGACGTACTGGAAACCAGCAACAATATAACATTAATGTAAGTGGCGGAACCAAGCAAATGACTTATAGTGTCAGCTATGCCCATAATGAAGAAAAAAGTATCATGCTTAATTCCGGCTTCAAAAAAGACAATGTAAATGCAAAAATTAAATCAGAACTGAATAAATGGATGACACTGGACTTTAACGCCCGGTTAAGTTACTCTACCATTGACGGTTTAGGTGGTGGTGCTGATACCAATGAATCCAATGCAGCCAATTCAACTGTGGCTAATGCTACCGTATTCCGTCCGGTTGATTCACTTAAATACAGTGATGACGACGAAGAAAACAGTTCGGCACAACAGAAATCTCCATTGGAACGTCTGCTTGCAACAGATAAAACCCGCAATACTTTCAACCAGAACTACAATGTAGGTTTAAACTGGAAACCATTCAAGAACTGGACATTCCGTTCCGAATTCGGATATGGATGGAAGTTTGACGATACAGAACAGTATTGGGGAGTAGATGCAGTATCTAATTCTAAATATGGATATAACGGTCAGCCACAAGCCTACCTGTTGAGAGAAAAGACGATGAGCTGGCGTAATGCCAACACATTGACCTATGATAACAAAAAACTGTTCAAAGGTCGTGATAAACTCAATGTATTGATCGGACATGAAGTAAGCAGCAGCCAAAGGAAATCAATCGAAAATGTATCTGTAGCTTTCCCTGTCACTATGAATTTCGATGATATGAAAGCAAATATGGGTTCGGGCAAAGCTTTAGCCAACCAATCTACCATTGCTGCAAAAGAAAACATATTATCATTCTTTGGCCGTGTAAACTATACCATGATGGATAAATACTTGCTTGCTGTTACAGTACGTGCAGACGGTTCGAGCAAGTTCGGTTCCGGAAATCGTTGGGGTGTTTTCCCGTCAGCAGCTTTGGCATGGCGTATCTCTGACGAGGCTTTCATGAGTAACACTCAAGACTGGCTGTCAGCTTTGAAACTACGTTTAAGCTTCGGTACTGCCGGTAACAACCGTATCAATTCCGGTTTGCTTTCCACCACTTACTCTTTGGGAGGTAATGATGCACGCAATCCTTTCTTCAACGGAGAAAGCACTACCATGTTGGAACATGGAACGAACTTATACAACCCCGATTTGAAGTGGGAAACAACAGTAACCCGTAACATCGGTATTGACTATGGATTCTGGAACAATCGTATCTCCGGTGCTATCGACTTTTACTGGAATACAACCAGAGACTTATTGATGCGTACTGAAATTCCTTCTCTCTCCGGATATAACTATCAGTACAAGAACTTCGGACAGACATCCAATAAAGGTGTAGAATTGTCTGTTAGTGCTGTTTTATTTGATAAAAAGAATTTCTCTTTGAACTTCAATGCCAACATTGCTTACAACCGCAACCGCATTGATAAACTGAATACAGACTCTCCCTGGCAAAGTAGTAACTGGTCAGGTAGTACAATGGCCAAATACGAAGACTTCCGCGTAGAGAAAGGCGGACGTTTGGGTGAAGTTTGGGGATATAAGACAAACGGTTATTATACCGTATATGATCCTGTCACCAACCCTACCGGCGAACTGGTTTGGGCAGGTAGCGAATGGGGATTAAAAGACGGAATGCAAGATAACAGTCCTACTATCACCGGTGGTAAATACTATCCGGGTGGTTTGAAACTGGAATGTGATAAAGATGGTAACCCTCTCAAACAACGTTTGGGTAACACTATCGCTCCTACAACCGGTGGTTTTGGATTCGATGGTCGCGTAGGTAATTTCGACTTCAATGTATTCTTCAACTACTCTCTCGGAAATGTAATTGTCAATGGAACAAAACTGGCAGCTTCTTTCCGTTCAGGTTCAAGAACCGGTTATAACTTAAACAATGATTTCAGACTGTCTAACCGTTACACATGGATTGATCCAGAAACTGGTTTAAACCTGTCGTCCAGCTCTACAGATGTCCTTAATACCTATGGAGACATGACAACAGCAGGATTACGTCTGAATGAAATAAACGCTAACGCCAATATGTACAATCCGGCCAGCGCTACTACCATGCAGCTGACTGATTATGCAGTAGAAAAAGCCTCATTCCTGCGTTTGAATAACATCACTATCGGATACTCTCTTCCGAAAACAATTGTGAGGAGAGCGTTTATGCAGAATGTGAGAATCTATCTGACAGGATATAACCTGTTCTGTTGGACTAACTACAGCGGAGCAGACCCTGAAGTCGATACAAGCAGTAAGAAAAATGCGATGACTCCGGGCATAGATTACGCCGCTTATCCTAAGAGCCGCACATTTGTGGGTGGTATTAACGTTACATTCTAATTAAAACATTAAACAGATTGATCGTATGAAAATATATAAGACATTATTCCTGGGGCTGGGGTTAATTGCCCTGTCTTCCTGTTCGGACTTCCTGAATCAGACCTCACCGTCTGAATTGGATAATGAATCAACTTTTAATAATGCCTATTATACAGAATTGGCACTTAATAAAGTTTACGGCAGCCTGACGCAAGACCAGACTTATTCTAACTTCCTGCCTATCATTGCCGGAACCAATACCGACTGTGAACTGATTGACGGTTTGGGTACGGATGCAAGCAACACGTCCAGCGAACGTGGTAATATGAACTACAACGCTAATCCGGGATGGTCACAACTTTCCAAAGTATGGGATGCCATGTACGGAGTAATCGAGAATGCGAATCTGGTAGTAGATGGTATAAACAATAGCCAACTGATACAACAAGCAGGAGCAACCCGTACCAGCATGATGAGATTCCGTGCAGAAGCGATGACATTGCGTGCGATGATTTATTTCGATCTGATCCGCTTGTTCGGTGATATTCCTTTCAAAACAGAATCTTCCAACAGCGACCTGTCTAATGTTTATATTGGAAAGGCAGACCGTGACGATATCATGGATGAATTGATAATCGAACTCGAGGAAGCTATCGGATATTTACCTTGGGCTGGTGAAGACGGTTATACAACCGAACATGTAAGCAAAGGCTATGCTCACGCTCTCTTGGCTAACATTGCAATGACACGTGCCGGATATGCTATCCGCGAACAAGCTAAAGACGGATATATCACCGGAGATAACAGTGACGCTACTTATCCTACTCAACGTTGCAGCGATACCAAACGTAGAGAACTATTCGAATTGGCCGAAAAACATCTGGCAGCTGTTGTCAGTTCAGGAAAACATAAACTGAATCCTTCTGTAGAAGAATACTGGCGTTTAATAAATATCGGACAACTAGATCAGACTTATCAAGAAAACCTGTTCGAGATTCCAATGGGACTGAACAAAAGTGGTGAGCTAGGATATACTATCGGATATCGTATAAACGGTGCCAGTTCCCTATTCGGTCCGAAAGGTAACTCATCCGGTAAGTTGAAACTGACTGCTCCTTATTATCTGTCGTTTGGCGAAGGAGATATCCGCCGCGATCTGACTTGTGCTATTTCACAACTTTCTACAGACAAAAACACCAAAGTATTTAAAGAATATATGTTAGGAAATGCTCCTTTCGGTCTTTATTGTGGAAAATGGGATTATCGTAAGATGATGGAAAACTCTGAATGGTACGCAGCTGTATTGGCCAGCGATCAGAAAGTTTGTTCCGGTATCAACGTAGTGAAAATGCGTTATCCGCAAGTATTGCTGATGTATGCCGAAGTTGTGAACGAACTTTATGGTAAGGGTGCAACAGCCGAAGGTTGTACATTAACAGCCACAGCAGCCCTGAAAGAAGTACACGACCGTGCTTTCACCGATGCAACCAAACGTGATGCTGCATGGACTGCTCTAATGGGAAAAGACTTCTTCGATGCAATTGTTGACGAAAATGCATGGGAACTGGCAGGAGAAGGTGTTCGTAAGTTCGACCTAATCCGTTGGAACCTGTTGAGCGAAAAAATAGACGAGTTCAAAAACGAATATACAAATGCAGTGTATAATGGTACATATCCACAGTATGTGAACTATAAATATCGCACGGACAATCCGATGTATATCGATATGACTTCTCTCGTATTTGGAGCTAAAGTAGGTGGAGAATATGAAAACAAGAGCTTCTTCGGTGCTGAAACCAGTGACAAGGAGCAAAAGAATCTGAAAGTAAACTTGCCTAGTATTTCTGGCGGATTGAACAAGGCTGTGAAGAATCGTTATTTATTGCCGATAGCTTCTACAACCATCTCTACCTCAAACGGTAAATTACATAACTCTTATGGTTATTCGGATTAATCTTAAAATCGTAAAATGATGAAGAATATAAAAAATATATTGGGAATGGGAGCTTTCATGCTCCTGGCCTCTTTGGCTGTATCTTCGTGTACAGAGAAAAGTGATTGGGATATTGACTCTTCCTATAGCCGTCCTTTCGGAACTGATGAAAACGGAATCAGTGTAGAAACAGACAGTAAAGTAGCCAGAGCGGTAGTAACTTGGAGCTCAACATCCAATACCGACTATTACATTATCGAGATTAGTCCTAACGAGATGACTGACGAGACTCCAATGGGATCAGAAGAAAATGGAAATATCGTTTATGGAAATGATCCTGCCAACCGGATCAAGCAGTCACCTTACACAATGGATAATCTGGCGGTAAATACGACTTATTATATGCGTATCAAGTCTATTTCCGGAGAGAAGGAATCTCGTTGGGTAAATTATAAAAAGACTTTTGCTTCAGTTAAGGAAGAAGCTATCCTGAATATCCCAACTACTGAAGACTTACCTGAAGGTCAAGGAAAAGTACGCATGTCATGGGAAGCCGGATTAGCAGTCGATCATTTCGAAATCATGGAAACGGGTGCCACAGAAGCAACTTCACGTATTATTTCGTCAACAGAAGCTGCCGCAGGTGAAGCATGGGTTGAAAATTTGAAGTCGTTCACTGAATACACGATTACTATTTATAATGGAAATAATCCGCGTGGTTCACAGACTGTTACCATCCCTGGTTTGGAAATCGAATCTACCATCAGTGATATAACAGCAAATTCAGCTGTATTCTCATGGGAAGAAACGGTGGATGTAGATGAATATGCTTGTGTTCTTTCTACCGAAGGAGTACCTGAATCAGGAACCCAATTATCACCAGCAGATATTGCTGCGCATAAGGTAACAATCACAGGTTTGGCTTCCAGTACGGAATATACGGCTTATGCTTTCGCAAACGGCTCTATATGTTCTCGTATCACCTTTACAACTAAGAAAGGTAAACCGACAGGTTATACTGAAATGACATGGGAAGATGCCCTTGCCAACTGGGATAATCTTTCAGGAAAAATATTAATCAATGTTTCCGGAACAGAAGGATTTGCACAAGAAAAAGAAAGCATTGCTGCCGGCGTGACTCACCTTATTTTCTGGGGTGACAGTCAAGACGGACAGGTTAATATGACTATTAAAAAGGGCGTAGGTGCCAGCGGAATATGTGATAAAGTAGAATTCCATAATCTGAATATTACCGATGAAGGAAATACAACCCTTATTTATCAAAACGGTGCTTCAGGTTGCATCAAAGAAATAGAAGTCACCTCGTGTACAATTACCAATATCCGTGGCATCGTTCGTATGAATGCAAGTACAAGTAATGCTATGTCTGTTACTATTGATGACTGTATCATCAAAGGATTGGGAAGAGCAGCAACATCCAATCATTATGGATTACTTCTTTCTGACAAGGTAACATTAACAACTCTCAACCTAGCGGTTTCCAATACTTCTGTTATTGTAGCCAAGGGAGCTTCTGCGTCTCAATTCATAAGACACAAGTCCGGACAAACCGGTACAATAACAATCAAGGATTGCACATTCTATGATATGTCAGCAAGTGATGCTTTCTGCAGAGATACAAAAGATATGACAATGACTATATCAAACACCCTGTTTGCCAAAGGTGGAGTTAAACCTTTCTACAACCCAAGTTCTGTAGCTACAACTCTAAACGTAAACGGCTTGTATAAGGCTTCTGACTTTGCATTTGGTGCTACCGACTGGGGAAAAGACTATACTAGTCTTCCTCTGACTTCCGATCAGCTATTCCCTAATGGCTCAAGTGAAGATTTGACTTTTGGAGCAGATGTTCCTGAAGAATACAGAGTCGGTGACCAACGTTGGAACAAATAACTAAATAAAACTACAAGGTTTTCCGTCAAGTCTGGAATTTCCATTTACTTGACGGAGAATCTTCTCTAAAAAGCAACAGATATTATGAATACAAATTCAATCAATACAATAAGTAAATACTTACTTCTGTTCTTGTTGATTCTTACAGGTGCTTCCTGTAATGACAACGATGATGCAGAAGATACAAGTATCCCTGTTCTGATTTCACAGAATATCAATGATGGTGATGTAGTAGGTCCGAGCGGATATGTAGAACTGACTTTCAGCAAAGCCATGCGTCAGGCTCCGGATACAGAAATATATTTCAACGGAGGAGTAGTGCGTGTATCCATCAACTACGAAAAAGTACGTTATACCTTCTCTGGTATGGAAAACAAAGAATGTACTTTCGAAGTTCCTGCCGGAGCATTAACGGATATGCAGGGAAGAGCTTACGACGAAGACTTCTTTTTAAGCTTTACTGCCAAATCTGAAATTTCGGGTGGTGGAAAAGTATTCGATGCAATTGTTGATTCAAAAGGGAATGGTGATTACACTACTCTCCAAGCCGCAATCAACGCCATCACTACCCCACCGACCAGTCCTTATAAAATCTTCATTGCCAACGGAACTTATAATGAATGTGTCCGAATCAATAAGAATAAACCATTTGTTCATTTAATCGGTGAGAGCCGCGATGGTGTTAAAATCCAGTTTGCAGTAAACCGTGTAGATGATTCAAGTAATGCTACCTCATGGCCTTATTCTATTTTCAACGAAAACTCACCAGCCCGCAAAGCCGGATATAGTGAAGACCAAAACACAGTAGTGTTGATTGAAGCCACAGATTTTTATGCTGAAAACATTTCAATCATCAATCTTTATGGTGCATTCTCAAATCGTCACACTGGTGGTTTAGGTAAAAACGGACAGGCAGAAGCCTTGATAAACCGTGAAGACCGCTTTGCTTTGAATAATTGTTTGCTTGTCTCCTACCAGGATACATGGTGGACCCGTTATTGGAACAATACAACCCCTCATCGTGCATACGTTTATAACTCATGGATTGAAGGTCATACAGATTATATCTGGGGAAGTGGCGATGTACTTATCGAAAACAGTACATTCTATAATACAGGCAATGACGGTGGTAGCGTTATAACTGCTTCGCGTACCAGTGAAAGCGATAAATACGGATATGTTATAAAAGATTGTACGGTAAACGGTGATGATACAAAATTCTCATTCGGACGTTCCCAAGCAACAACCACGAAAACTGTCTGGATCAACACCAAGTTGAAAATGGATATTATAGATTCGCACTGGGGATATGGTGGACAAATACCTACACTATATGCTGAATATAACACTATCGACAAGAATGGAAATATGATTGCGGAAAGTAAAACAATCACCTCCGGAAACGTTTCCTTCACGAGTTCAGTGCTAACAGCATCCGAAGCTGCTAAATATACATATGAGAATATAATAACTATTGACAGCTGGAACCCGAAAGAGTATATGGAAACTCCCCTTGCAGCACCTACCAATGTCAATCTGTCGGGAAACACTCTGACATGGGATGCAGTATCCGGTGCTGCCGGTTACCTCATCTTTATGAATGGTAACTATGCAGGGCAAACTACAGACACTACCGTTACACTGACTAACACTGACGAAAGCAATATTTATACAGTGAAAACTGTAAGCCAGTACGGTACAGTAAGCGAATAAAACCAATAAGATTTAATAAAGAGTTCTTTGTCACATCATCAGCAAATATAATGTATGAGACAAAGAACTCTATTTTTTTAAAAGATAATTTGTATGCTCAAATCTATTAAAATGGGATTATTGTGCTTCTGTGTAATCAACCTATCGGTTGCTTGCAGCAGCGAAGACCCAAGTATCACTGATGAAACACCGGGACAGAATACCGGTAACGGTGGTAATGAGAACGAAGGTGGTGAAGAAGAGACACCTGCCGAAACGCGTTATGCCTTTCCGGGTGCTTACGGTGCAGGTCGTTATACTACCGGCGGAGCAGGCGGAGAAGTGTATACAGTAACTTCGCTTGAAGATAACACAACACAAGGGACACTACGCTACGCATTAAATCGCACGGGAAAGCGCACGATCGTATTTGCAGTAAGTGGATTGATAGAACTGAAAAGCCCCTTGAAGATAACCAACGGAGATGTAACGATTGCCGGCCAGAGTGCACCGGGTGACGGTATTTGCCTGAAAGGACATCCCGTATCCGTACAGGCGGACAACGTAATCATCCGTTTCATGCGTTTCCGCATGGGATCGGACAACTTTACAACAGAAGCAGAAGCCGACAGTGGTGATGCATTGTGGGGAAAGCAACATAAAAATATTATCATTGACCATTGTTCGATGAGTTGGAGCACTGATGAATGTGCTTCTTTCTACGATAACACTAACTTTACCATGCAATGGTGTATCATCAGCGAAAGTTTGAATCGTTCGGTACACACCAAAGGTAATCACGGTTACGGAGGAATATGGGGAGGATCACCCGCTACATTCCACCACAATTTATTAGCCCACCACAGTAGCCGTACACCACGTTTATGCGGTAGCCGCTATACAGGGAAACCGGAAAATGAAAAAGTCGATTTACGAAATAATGTTTTCTATAACTGGGGACCGACCAATGGTGGCTATGCAGGAGAAGGAGGAAGCTATAATTTCGTGAACAACTACTACAAGCCCGGACCAGTTACCAATACCAAGAAAAATATTGTAAACCGTATCTTCCAACCTAACGGTGATGACGGTACAAATAAAAACACCAAAGGTATATGGGGTACTTTTTATCTGAAAGGAAACTATTTTGATGGCACATGTCCTGAATTGAAAGCCGAATATCAATCTCTGCTTACTTCTGTAAACAATGACAACTGGCAAGGGTTACACCCCAATGCAACAGAAGCCGTTCCTTTACCCGATGGAGGAGAAAAAGCACTTCAGTCAAGTAACGAATTTACCATTTCCGAAGATGCATCCGAATTCACTCAATCGGCAAAAGAAGCTTATGAATCAGTATTAAAGTATGCCGGTGCTTCCTTAAAATATGATGATGTCGATAAACGCATCATAGCCAACGTTCGCAACGGAAATTATACGGCAGACGGCAGTAATGGCAGTGAAAAGGGACTTATTGATAAAGCCAGCGATGTAGGTGGCTGGCCGGAATATAAAAAGGAAACCGGTCCGAAAGACACCGACGGCGACGGCATCCCTGATGAATGGGAAACTGCCAACGGTTTGAACCCCAAAAGTAAGGCCGACGGTTCCAAATATACTCTAAGTAAAACGTATACCAATCTGGAGGTTTACCTCAACAGTCTGGTAGAAACGTTGTATCCCAACAAATAAATCGTCTATATCCCCAAACAGTTAAAAGATTATGAAGCAGAAAATATCTCTATTTTATGTAGCTATTGCATTCAGCATCGCAGGATTATGTACCTCATGCTCTTCCAACGATCCTGTAGATGATACAGGTGGAGGAACAAATAATCCAGGTGGGACATCTTCTGATGTCAAGCAACTGGATTATGGAGAACTTCTTGCTTTCCCATACGCCGAAGGTCACGGTCGCAATACCACCGGAGGACGCGGGGGAAAAGTTTATCATGTGACTAGCCTTGAAGACGACGCCAGTGGAAGTATCAGCGGAAGTCTGCGCTGGGCTATGAAACAAGACGGTCCTAAAACGATTGTATTTGATGTGTCGGGTACCATCTATTTGAAATCGGAATTAAAAACCCAGAAAGATGATCTGACCATTGCCGGACAAACATCACCGGGCGGTATCTGTATCGCCAATTATCCATTTACGATTAATTCCAGCAATATCATCATTCGTTTCATCCGTTTCCGCCCCGGAAGCTCTAACGTAGACTGCGACGGATTAGGAGGTTGTGACAAACAAAATGTAATCATCGACCATTGTTCAGTAAGCTGGGGAAGCGATGAATGTCTTTCTGTCTATGGTATGCAAAATTCTACCGTACAATGGTGTTTAGCTTATCAAGCCTTACGTGTGACTGATGTAAAGATCAATGCTGCCACAGGCAAATTCGCTTCTCACGGATATGGCGGTAACTGGGGAGGAAACTATGCCTCTTACCACCATAACCTGATAGCCCATTGCGAAAGCCGTGTTCCACGCCTTGGTCCCCGATATACTACATTAGCACTGAACAACAACGATGGAGAGCGAGTGGATATGCGCAACAACGTTTACTACAACTGGGGAGGCGAAGGCTGCTACGGTGGTGAAGCGCAACACGTGAATATCGTTAACAACTACTACAAACCAGGCCCCGGAACCGATGAAAGTGGTAAAGCAGACCGTGCTTACCGCATCGCCAAGCCGGATGTATATCCGGAAAATTACTCCGGCGAAGCCTACAAAAAATGGCTTCAAACTTGGGGAAAGTTTTATATCGACGGAAATAAAGTGGTAGGCAATACGACTGTTAGCAATGATAACTGGACAAAAGGCGTATTTGAACAAATGGATGAAAAGAACTGTGCAACTACGGAGCTTTGGAACCAACATACCCAGATAAAATCAAGTTCACCGGTAGTTAAGGCAGGAAATGTAAGAACTCATACGCCGGATGAGGCTTATGAACGTGTGATGAGCTATGCAGGAGCCAGCAACTATCGTGATAAAGTCGACGAGTTGATAATTAGCGACGTTAAAAACAGAAAAGCAAGTTGCACGGGAGATGCCAGCAAATGGGAAGGTCTTTCCGGCTACTCACAAAACAAAAGTGGATATATCAACGACCCGAAAGATGTCTGCACAGCCTTAGGAGTAAATGATCCCTACGATGTTCTGAAATCTGTAACCAATGCAAACGTGAAAGATACGGACGGTGATGGTATTCCCGACTACTGGGAAGAAGAATATGGTTTGAATCCCAAGAAATCTGCTGATGGAAAAGAAACGACTATTGACAAAAACGGGAAGTACACTAATCTGGAAATGTATCTCAATAGTCTGGTGCACGAAATCATGGTAAATGGTGCGACAGGTGGCAGTGTTATAGAATAATTTTAGTAAATTCGAACCCAAATGATAAATTAATAATGAAAAAGAATATATTAGCAATCTGTAGTTTGATATTGGCTTTTCCTCTAGTGGGACAAGCCATGCAACCTGCCATTTCGGTTGAAAAAGCATCAAAGGACTATCCTACCCCGGATCGTTCCAAAGTTCTCGCCTTCCCCGGTGCCGACGGAGCAGGAAAATATACCACCGGTGGTGCCGGAGGTGCTGTATACACTGTTACGTCCCTGGCAGACGACGGTTCGGAAGGGACACTTCGCTGGGCTATCAGCAAGAAAGGTCCCCGCACTATTGTCTTTGCGGTTAGCGGAATTATTGAACTACAAAAAGCATTAAAACTCAGCAATGGTGATGTGACCATTGCAGGACAGACAGCTCCGGGTGATGGCATTTGCCTGAAAAACTATACATTCTCTATTCAGGCAGACAATGTTATCGTCCGTTTCATCCGTTCCCGTATGGGAGTCGACATCAAACAAAAAGGTGACGACGCAATGAATGGTACAAAAGCGCACCAAAACATTATCATAGACCACTGCTCCATGAGTTGGTGTACGGACGAATGTGCCACATTCTATGATAACCGTAATTTCACACTTCAGTGGTGCATCATCAGTGAAAGTCTCGCCAATTCTATCCACGAAAAGGGAGCGCATGGTTATGGAGGTATCTGGGGTGGACAACCTGCTACTTTTCACCATAACTTACTCGCCCATCACACTAACCGTACACCCCGTCTTTGCGGAAGCCGTTATACGGGTCGTCCGGAAGATGAAAAAGTGGAATTATTCAATAATGTGGTTTATAATTATGGCAGTGACGGCGCTTATGCCGGTGAAGGAGGTTCCTACAACTTTATAAATAACTACTATAAACCGGGACCTTTCAGTGCGACAAAAGGTTCTTTCAAACGCTTGTTTACAGCGTATGCCGATGATGGCAAAAACAACAATAAAGCAGGTGTTCATGGTGTATTCTATTTCAAAGGTAACTATATGGATCCTACCTGTCCCAAACTGACCGACAAGCAGAAAGAGGCTCTTTATAAAGTGAATATGGATAACTCTTACGGACTGGTTATCAAAAAAGACTTTGCCACAGAAAAGGAAGTACTGTCTAAAAAAGCATTTGACATAGCCGAACATACTTCTTTGCAACCTGCCAAGAAAGCCTACAAAGATGTTCTCGAGTTTGCCGGTGCTTCATATCGCCGTGACGCCATAGACCAACGCATCGTAGATGAAACTCTCAAAGGCACTTATACTTACGAAGGTTCTCACGGAAGCACGAATGGAATGATTGACCAACCGTCTGATGTAGGAGGATGGCCGGAATATAAATCAGAAACAGCACTTGTTGATACAGATGGTGATGGTATTCCCGATGAATGGGAAAAGAAATACAACCTTAATCCCAATGATCCTTCAGACGGAGCCAAATATACATTAAGCCCGGAATATACAAACCTGGAAATGTATATGAACAGCCTTGTGAATCATCTGTACCCTAAAAAATAAATTCGGATAACTAAGAGTGGGGGTGTGTCATCCCCACTCTATCCCGATATTCCGTAGGCGTCATTCCAACCTGTGCTTTAAAGCATTTACTGAAATAACGCGGATCATTAATGCCGACCATATACGAAATCTGGGTCATATTAAATTCTCCGGTTTCTATTAATTGTGTAGCCCGTTTGATACGCATTTCTTTGATAAATTCAATCGGAGCCAATCCGGTAAGTGTTTTCAGCTTCTTGAAGAAGACAGAGCGGCTGACAGCCAGTTCCCGAACAAGATCATCTACCACCAGTTCTCCATTATCCATGTTCTGCTCCATCAATTCAACCAATTTATCCATAAACTTACGGTCGTTGGGAGACATTTCGAGAGTTGCAGGTGGAGTTTCGGACGCATCTTCTTCAGTAGACGGCATATCCGTAGCCACAGGCACTTCCTCCTGACCGGTAGAAATATTGATATGCATCAGACTATCCCGGTAGAAACTTTGCAGTTTCTTACGCTGCATCAACAGATTTTCCACACGTGCTTGCAGATAGGTAGCACTGAAAGGCTTCGTTATATAATCATCCGCACCATATTCCAATCCCTCCAGTTTGCTTTCAATCGTAGTTTTGGCAGTAAGCAAGATAATAGGTATATGACTGGTCGTCATATCCGCACGCAGTTCACGCGTCATTTCGATACCGTCTTTTTCAGGCATCATCACGTCACTGATGATAATATCCGGCAGGTACTTCAAAGCCTTGCTTGCCCCCTCCTTACCGTCAGCAGCTTCCACCACCCGGTACATCGGAGAAAATATACTGCGCAAGAATTCACGTAACTCCTGATTATCTTCGACTAACAGCATCAATTCTTTGGAGTTCTCTTCTTTCGCAAATTCTTCCCCATACACATCCTCAATCTTCTCCGAATCATCACTTACCAACGTTTCAGACTGAATGGAAGAATTGGCTATATCCACTACCTGTCCCATTCTTGCCGGAGCATCCGCATCTTCCAGAATAAACTCGGCTTCCTTATCGTAATGTTCTTTTCCCTTGAGGAAATCGACTTTGAAGCAACTCCCTTCTCCCAAATGACTATCAACGGAAATAGTCGCTTTATGCATTTCCACCAGCTCTTTCACCAATGAAAGTCCGATACCCGTACTAGCCTGATTGAAAAGATTCTTATCTACCAGATTCTCAAAACGGACAAACAGTGACTTCTTTTTGTTTTCCGCGATACCGATACCCTGATCTTGCACACCGATAGAAACCGTATTTTCATCTTCCCGGATAAACATCGTAATCATCTTGCCATTCGGCGTATATTTAAATGCATTGGAAAGCAAATTGAATACAATCTTTTCCAGCTTATCGGCATCCACCCAAAGATAAAGATGTTCCTTTTCGGTCTGGAACAGGAAATCAATCCGATGTTCTTCGGCCACAGCTTCAAAATTATCCATCACCTTACGGACGAAAGGTACAATATCCACCCGCTGCACCTGCATCTTCATCTTCTTATTCTGAATCTTGCGGAAGTCCAGAATCTGATTGACAAGACGGAGCATCCGATTGGTGTTCCGTTCAACCACCGCTAACTGTTCGCGAGCATCAGCCGGCAATTTATCATTCTTCAAGACCTGCTCCACCGGACCGGCTATCAACGTAAGCGGAGTACGCAACTCATGCGATATATTAGTAAAGAAACGCAATTTTATATCTGAAATCTGCTGTTCGACCGAAACTTCATGCTTCAACCGATAAATAGTAAACAGGATATAAACGGCTACGAGAATAATAATCAGAATAAAAAGCACATAAAGCACATAAGCTACCGGCGTCTCCCAGAAAGAAGGCAGAATAACAATGTTCAGTATACGTTCATTATCCACCCACACACCATCACTATTCGTTGAACGAACACGGAGCACATACTCTCCTTTCGGAAGATTCGTATAAGTCACACTACGCTGCTTGTCGGCAAAAGTCCACTGTTTCTCAAATCCATCGAGAATATAAGCATACTGTATATTCTGCGGATTGGTATAATCAAGTGCCGCAAAGTGAACGGAGAAAATATTTTCTTTATGTGAGAGCACCAATGGGTCGGTATCGTCAATATCCACCTTCAACAAGGAGTTATCTCCGGGTGTAATATCCTCATTAGTCACCATCAGTTTGGAGAATACGATAGGTGGGATATAGCTACTCTTACGAATAGAGTCGGGATTAAATATAAAGACTCCCCCACTGGCACCGAAAAGCATACTTCCTTTAGCCGTCAATGTGGAAGCCGCTTCACTAAAGCGCACTGGGAAAGTAATACTACGTTCGTCGTAACTTTCAAAACGTTCTTCAGACGGGATAAACTTACAAATTCCATTCTCCGTACTAATCCATAAATTCTCCTTACTATCTTCGCGGACAGAAAGCAAGACGTCAGAAGGAAGACCGTCCAGTACGGAATATGATTTGAACTCTCCGTGGCCGTCCTTACTGATAGATACCAGTTTGTTGAGTCCCCCGCCGAAAGTAGCCAGATACAGTTCCTTTTTCTTAGTGGAAATAATCCAATGAACATCATTATTACTCAGACTTTGCGTATCGTTCGGCATACGGGAAAAATGATAGAACTGCACATCCTCCGGTTTCTTAAAGTTCTCATCAAAAGCAACAGCTCCCGTAGTTGTACCTACCCACAGGCGTCCATTATGATCGGAAGTAATGAAACGCGCTTTGTAGCAAGGATCAATCGGATACCCTTTCAGATTGTTCCGGTGATTGATAAACAATGTCTTTCCTGCCTCATTCTCCGTGATATAATTGATACCTCCGGCAAAAGTAGCTACCCAGATACGACCATAATGATCTTCATAAATACAATACACATTATTATCGCTCAAACTGTACATATCCTCTTCACGATGAAGATAACGGGTTAGTTTATAAGACATTCCGTTGGAAGAAGTCGGCTCAGCACGGACAAGTCCGTCTCCTTTTGTTGCAATCCAGATTATTCCTTTCGAATCCTGAATAACAAAATAAACAGTTCCCAACATGGGAGTACCAGTAGTAGAAACGATACCGCTTTCGGTCAGGTATCCTTTATAAGTTTTATCGGCATCATACATACGAAGCATGCCATCTTTTAAGCCAACCCACAGATTACCCAGTTTGTCTTCGCACAGGGCACGCACCTCATTATGCAATGATTCATGTTCATGCGGCATGGGAGTCATCATCGCAAAAGGTACATTCCGATAAGTCACCTTCTCCAATCCCTTGGAGTGGGTGCAAAGCCATAAATTACCTTGTTTGTCGGAGAAAGCCGAATGAATCTTATTGGAGAAGCGCCAGTCACGGCTACCCAGTCCGTTATAGAAAGGAACCAATCGTTTTTTTTGAGGATCGAAGTAAGAGAAACCTCCTCCGTAAGGGTGTACCCAAAGATACCCGTTTACATCTTCATGGATATGGAAGGCCGGACGGGAACGTTCGGGATTACTGTATTCAATAAGAATCTGTTCACGGGTCACCACTCCGGTCGAGGGATTAAAATGGGCTACAACACCCGGTTCTTCCTGCTCGAACCACACTTCCGAAGAACGGTCTACATAAGCAGAAAGGATTGGTTTTGCGGGTAAAGCCTTACAAGTCAAAAATGAGTAATGCACGTTTGTTTTGGTCCGCAGGTTATAAGTAAAGAAACCATCCGAATCGGTAGTAATTACAGAAACGTCCGATGCAACGGGGTGAATGGAAGTGATCTGCCCTTTTGTAGGAAGTTCGATCAACGTAAATTCTCCGCTATCTTTCTGATAAGACCAGATACGTCCATGATCCGAAGCAAAGCAGATGTCCTTATCCCGCTCCTGTACTGCATAGAAGGCTTGGTTCATGCCGCCAAACTTCCCTTTTGTCTCCGTAAAATAGGAATCTGGTTCTTTCTTTCCGGAGCGGATCATGCCGAGGCCGTTATCCGTCAACAGCCAGTCATTGCCTGCTTTATCCTGATGTACTTTGAATACATGCAAAGAGGGAAACAGTTCCGTCTTACTGGAATAAATATCCCATGTCAGACGATTATTCTCATTCGGATGAGTTAGGATGCGGATGGCTCCGTCATTTTCTGTCAGCAGCCAGACGGTTCCGTTCGGCATCACCTCAATGGTATGTACATTGAAAGCACTCCCCTCCTCTCCGGCAGCAGGTACTTGTTCGAAAGTCTCCGTCTTCGGGTCGAAACGATGAACACGATTATCATAAGTCAGTAGCCACAAAAAACCGTAACGGTCTTCATAGATACGGTCTACGCGATTATTGGTCAGACTGATGTAGTTTCCCTGACGGGCCTTATATGTTTTAAAGGTATAACCGTTGAAACGGTTGATTCCATCCCAAGTGGCAAACCAAAGGTTGTCTTTGTGATCTTGCAAGATGTTCATCACCGTATTTTGGGACAATCCATCTTCAGTAGAATAGTGGGTGAAAAAACAGTGCTGCTGCGCATGTGTCGAGAACACAATAGCTAGCAAAAGAATTACTGAAATTAAGGTTTTCTTCATCATATAACTCGGTTCTGTGCCGTAAAGATAGAAAAATAGTTGTACTTTTATGCAATCTTTAGCGGCTATTTAACAGAATCGAGCCATTCTATAGGACAAGTGATCTATTGTCTTTTATATATCCATTGTTTTTTGCTTAGTAATTCATTTCTTTACAAATTCATCAAGTCAACGTTTCACTGTTATCAGTTTGTGTCCGTCCGCTACCGGATTCCATCCATCTTCGCCTGCCAGTACAGTCGTAATCTCGTATCCTTGCAGGTTTTTCAGTTGTTGGGAGAAAGCGGCACGCGCTTTCGGATTAGCTCCTTCGCCCCGGCTCTCATATTCGGCATAGAAGACTGTCTTTTCGTTTTCTTTCTTACCCCAATTATTCCAGCCAACAGGAAGAATATGTTTCCCCAGTTCGCAGCGAATAAATACAGCCTGTGCATACGGACGCCAGGGACGTGACAAATAGACCTTTGTAGCTTCCGCATCAGCCGTCAACCGGCAATCGTAGAAGACATAGCCGTACTTTTTCCCTTTATCGGTAGAAGGAGCAGTGACATAACCGTCGCGCTTGCTATGAATGTGGCAGCGATTGAAAACAGCGATAGACCATCCGAAAATAAAATCGACTGTTCCTTCGATGTAGCAATCTTCGTAATATTGGCGGCTTTGCTTCCCGTATGTATAGAGAGTATCCTGGAAGCCGAGGAAACGGCAGTTCTTAAAAAAGGCACGGTCGGCAGATACAAAGCAGGCAACTGCCTGTCCTACGGGACCTGATGAATTCTCGAAGGTGATGTTTTCTGCATAAAAATCGGGAGCATAGATGTAACAGCTGGACGAACCGGAAGTTCCCATGTTCTCACCGAATACGTTTTTCTTGTTGGCAAAACCATCATAAGTCAATACCACACCTTCTTCTCCAATCAGAGAAATATTGATTTTGGATTCAGGGATAATCAGTTTTTCTTTATAGGTACCCTTACGAACCAGAATCGTGGTACGCACTTCTTTGCGGAAATCAGGAACTGCATTGATTGCTTCCTGCACAGTAAAGAAATCACCGCTACCATCTTGAGCCACTACATAATCGTTATGACGGATATATTTCGCCAGTTCCGGAATTTCCTTGCCGATGGCATCCACCGCCAATCCGGCAATGGTTCGTGCTCCGTATACATTCAAGTGAGTATTGTCTTCACGGCCTTTCGGGAAGGCAGGCACCTGATTGGGCTCGACAAACATAAATAATTTCTTAGATTCTATGGGTCCAAGTCCTTGCACCAGGTCGTGAGTGATTTTATTCATATCAATGAAAGTCACTCCCAATTCTTTTGCCACATTGCGGGGAGCATCCAGATAAGCACCATGTGTATCGAATAAAACGGTTCCCTCTTTCGGTTGTTCCTTTTCTCCCGGTGTACGACGAACATCTTTTGCAATGACGTCATCCTTTGGTTGTACAAAGTTACGACGGACGATAGAGTTAAACAATACCGGTATTCCACCTTTGGCACGGGTTTCATTCACATAGCGGCGAAGAATCTCATCAAAAGTGGTCCCCGGATCAGTGTGACGGGTAGAGTCTGCTTTCTCATCGTTATGGCCGAACTGAATAAAGACATAATCTCCTTTTTTCACTTTGGAAATCACTTTTTCCCAACGTCCCTCACTGATAAAGCTCTTGGAACTGCGTCCGTTAGCAGCATGGTTGTCTATCCGTACATCTTCAGAAAAGAATCCGGGAAGCACCATTCCCCAACCACGTTCGGGGTTTCCTCCATCTATTTTCTTGTTAGCCATGGTCGAATCGCCTATCATGAAGATAGTGATAACCGGTTTGTCCGCACGAAATGCAGAAAAAAGAATGAAAACTGCTGCCAGCAGCCCCCACATTTTATGTCTTTGTGTCTTCATATTTATCTATAATTATAATACAACTAATAGTTTCAAGGCTTGAAACTGATAATCACAAGCGGGCTGGCAATCATTCGCCTTGCTTCTCTCATTTATAAGGATACCAGTTACTACTTTCTTTAAAGATGTTTTCCGGAGTATACTTCGCTACTTCCTTCTTCGTCAGTTGTTTGGCCCACGTTACACGTCCTGTCGTATCAGCACCTGCACCGGTATTTCCAAATTCGGCATAACGAGCTGTTTTTTCGTTCTCCGGATTCTTCCAGTTGTGCCATCCTTCGGGGCGGATGTGATTACCAAACTCACAATTAATAAAGACCGTTGCGGCATAAGGACGCCACGGACGACCCAGATATACTTTTTTCACGTCCGGAGCAGCTGTCAACTTGCAGTTCTTGAAGACATATCCGAATTCTTCACTTTGTGGGGTTGAAGCGGCCGTGATATATGAATCACGTTTGCTATGAAGCTCACAATACTCGAATAGAGCAGTGGAGGGACCAAAAATAAAATCAGTAGTCCCCTCGATATAACAATTGGTAAATAAGAGCCGTGTTCCTTCAGAACCCGTATAAATAGTATCCTGATTTCCCAGGAAACGGCAGTTGACAAACATGAGTCTGTCACCTTCGGTATGAAGGGCTACCGCCTGTCCCAATGGAGCCGCATTATTCTCAATCGTCAGATCCTTAAAAGTAATGTCATTTCCCTCTACTTTTACTGTATAGGTACGAAATGTCCCCATCTTATTGATGTTGGCATGATCGTCATAAGTGATAATCGTTTTCTCTGCACTTTCGCCCACCAGTTGAACATTCTTTACCCAGGAAGGGATGACCAGTTTTTCTTTATAGACACCATTCTTGATAAATATAGTTACCGTATAATCCATAAAAGCGCGGACAGCTTCCACTGCTTCCTGAATATTACGATAGTCTCCCGTCCCGTCACGTGTCACAATGATTGTGTCTTTGCGTTGCTGTTGCTGTGAATAAACAGATGTTGCTCCCACACCAAGCAGAAGCAAACACATCATTCCTTTCAAAATAGTCCTTTTCATCGCTGGAAATTACTTTTGTAAACGTTCATATTCCAAGCTAGCCATAATAAAAGGTCCTACGGCTTTAGGATCATTATTGCGGATAGTTTCATTTATATAATAATCATAATCACCGGAACGGTACACCTTTCCTCCCAATCCTGCCACTGCACAAGCTTTGGTGATAGTTACCAATCCGTTTTTGTCCACTTCGATAAAATTATCGAGAAATCCCTTATAACCTTTCAGCGCTACATCCAAATAAGATTTATCAATATATCCCAGACGGACTGCCTTAAAGAGCGAATAAATAAACATAGCAGAGCAGGAAGATTCCACATAATTTCCCTTGTCCCCACTCCTATCCATTACCTGATACCATCCTCCTGTCTTCGGGTCTTGAAGTTTCTTCACCTGCACAGCCACATTATTCAGGATATCCAGCAGGGAATCTCTTCCGGCTTCATGCAGCGGAATAAATTCAAGTGCATCTACCAATGCCATCGCATACCATCCCATAGCACGTCCCCAAGTATGTTTCGACTGTCCGGTCACCGGATCTGCCCAACGTTCGGTACGACTTACATCACACGCATGGCGATAAAGACCGTTCTTAGGGTCATACGTATGGCGCGCACAGGTGATAAATTGGTTGATTACATCTGCATAATCCTGCGGAAGATTATTACGGAAAGCATATTCAGCATAAAAAGGAGCTCCCATGTAAATCCCGTCCAACCACATCTGATGAGGATAAATCTTTTTGTGCCAGAAACCACCGTCTTCATTGCGCGGCTGTCCTTCAAACTGGCTATAAAGCAGATCGAGCGCTTTTTTATATTTAGGATTCTTCGTTTGCTCATAGATACGGAAAAGAATTTTTCCGGAGTTGATACGGTCGAGACTATAATCAGTTAGTTTATAAGCTGTAATGCTTCCGTCGTCGTGCACCATTGTATCTGCGTATGCGATGGCGTAATCGCGAATTTTCTTGTCGCCATAAGTATCGTAAACATCGAGCATGGCTCCCAATTCAAGTCCGTGGCAATAGTCCCACTTCAATTTCGGTTGAAAATCGAGCTGCCAGGATTGCGGGTAACGGATCATTTCCGATTCAGTCAATCGTACAGACCAGGGCAACTTACTGTCGACCTGCTGCGCTGATACCGAAACGGTCATTGTAACCAATAAAGCCAATATAAAAAAATTATAAAAAGGAGTTTGTCTCATGGTTTGTTATTTTAAGGATTCAACATAGTCTTTTTTCACGCTACGAAAGTAGTGCTTTTCCTCCAAACCTGGTAGGAATTTTTAGTCAAGTAGGTGCATTTTTTGTTTTTCGTGCACGGAAACGACTAATTTTGTGCACGCAAACGTCAAAAATGTCCATTTTTGATGCAATATCTAATAAATTAAGAGTTTCGTTTTGGAAGAAAGCAAAAAAGGTCTTACTTTTGGCACGGTTTACAACTAATACCCTCTGGGGAAACACTGGAAATTTATCATTAAAACAGAGAAAAAATAGAACAGAATGGAAGAAGTATTCAAGTACATTATCGGTCTTGGAGCGGCAGTGATGATGCCGGTCATTTTCACAATCTTAGGAGTATGTATCGGTATTAAATTCTCTAAAGCGCTGAAAAGCGGTTTATTGGTAGGTGTCGGTTTCGTTGGTTTATCGGTAGTGACAGCGTTGCTTACCAGCAGCCTGGGCCCTGCATTAAGTAAAATGGTAGAAATCTACGGATTGGAACTGGGAATTTTCGACATGGGATGGCCTTCTGCAGCAGCAGTTGCCTACAACACCTCTGTCGGTGCTTTTATTATCCCGGTTTGTCTGGGCGTTAACTTGCTGATGTTGCTTACCAAAACAACCCGCACTGTCAACATCGACCTTTGGAACTACTGGCATTTCGCCTTTATCGGAGCGATCGTTTATTTTGCTTCCGACAATATCTTCTGGGGATTCTTCGCAGCAATCATCTGCTACATCATTACACTGGTAATGGCGGATATGACTGCTCCCGCTTTTCAAAAGTTCTATGATAAAATGGAGGGTATCTCTATTCCACAACCCTTCTGCCAAAGTTTTGTTCCGTTTGCTATTGTAATCAATAAACTACTTGATAAAATTCCGGGATTCGACAAACTGAATATCGACTCCGAAGGTATGAAAAAGAAATTCGGGTTGATGGGTGAACCGTTGTTCCTGGGTATCGTCATTGGTTGCGGTATCGGAGCATTGGGTTGTGCCAGCTGGAAAGAAGTATTGGATGGTATTCCGGGCATTTTAGGATTAGGTATCAAGATGGGTGCGGTGATGGAATTGATTCCACGTATCACCAGCCTTTTCATCGAAGGTTTGAAACCGATTTCTGACGCTACCCGTGAGTTGATCGCTAAAAAATATAAGAATAACACCGGTTTGAGCATCGGTATGAGCCCTGCATTGGTTATCGGTCACCCGACTACGTTGGTGGTATCCCTGCTTTTGATCCCTGTAACGATCTTCCTGGCTGTTATCCTTCCGGGCAACCGTTTCTTACCTTTGGCCTCTCTGGCAGGTATGTTCTATCTGTTCCCGATGATTCTGCCTATTACAAAAGGTAACGTAGTGAAATCATTCATTATCGGTCTGGTAGCTTTGATCGTAGGTCTGTATTTCGTAACCGAACTGGCAGGCTTCTTCACAATGGCTGCTAAAGATGTATATGCTGCAACAGGCGACCCGACAGTAAATATCCCCGCCGGTTTTGAAGGTGGAGCACTCGACTTCGCTTCCAGCCTCTTCTGCTGGGGTATCTTCCACCTGACTTACAGTCTGAAAATTATCGGTCCTGCCATCCTTGTGGCACTGGCACTCGGAATGGCTATCTACAACCGTATCCGCATGACCCGGAATGACGCAAAAAATGCAGCAATGAATAATAAAGAATAATATAAATACTATAAAGAAAAGATGATGAAAAAATTAGCAATTGCAATGATGTTGGGTATCGCAGCGATGTCTGCTTCTGCCCAGGTGAATTACAAGATGCAAGTGGCTTGCAATCCGCAAGACGTGAAAACGTATGATACTAACCGCTTGCGTAGTAGCTTCCTGATGGAAAAAGTGATGGTTCCAAACGAAATCAACGTCACTTATTCAATGTACGACCGTCTGATCTTCGGTGGCGCAGTACCTGCAACTAAAGAACTGGTACTTGAAACAATCGACCCACTGAAAGCTAAATTCTTCCTCGAACGTCGCGAACTGGGTGTCATCAATGTGGGTGGCGAAGGTATCGTAACCGTAGACGGTAAAGAATACGTGCTAAAATTCAAAGATGCTTTGTATGTAGGTAGAGGCAAGCAGAAAGTGACTTTCAAGAGCAAAGATTCCAGCAATCCTGCCAAGTTCTACATCAACTCGGCTACTGCTCACAAAGAATACAAAACTCAATTGATTACTATCGACGGACGCAAAGGCTCGCTGAAAGCTAATTCATTCCCTGCCGGAAAGATGGAAGAAAGCAACGACCGCGTTATCAACCAGTTGATTGTAAACAATGTACTTGAAGAAGGTCCTTGCCAATTACAGATGGGATTGACAGAGTTGAAACCGGGTAGCGTATGGAATACCATGCCTGCACACACTCACACTCGCCGTGTAGAAGCATACTTCTACTTCAATGTACCGACAGGCAATTCGATCTGCCACTTCATGGGCGAACCTCAGGAAGAACGTATCGTATGGATGCAGAACGAACAGGCTATCATGGCACCGGAATGGTCTATCCACGCTGCTGCCGGAACAAGCAACTACATGTTTATCTGGGGTATGGCAGGTGAAAACCTCGACTACGGAGACATGGACAAGATCAAATATACAGAAATGCGCTAACCGTTGCGTATTCCTACTCATATATATAATCAATGATCCGAAAAACTTCATTCTTTTCTCTTACGGGAGAAAGGGATGAAGTTTTCCGGATTTTACATATTCTTCCCCCAAAGAACAAACACCTCGTTACCTATTATATATAAGATGTAACAAAATCCATATATAATGCAACGAATAATACATGATTTTGACCAATTTTTACAAATAAAATTCAGTCGAAATACCGACCTTTGTCAACGAAACAAAATCTATTTAAATCCATTATCATGAATGCATTTCAAAAAACAGGCGAAAAGATGACAAACTACAGATGGACCATCTGTGCTATGCTATTTTTTGCTACTACAGTTAACTATCTCGACCGTCAGGTTCTCTCATTGACGTGGGATGAATTTATCAAACCGGAATTCCACTGGGACGAATCTCACTACGGTACTATTACTTCTGTTTTCTCGATTGTATACGCTATATGTATGCTGTTTGCCGGTCGCTTTGTCGATTGGATGGGAACTAAAAAAGGATTTTTATGGGCCATCGGTGTATGGTCGGCAGGTGCCTGTCTGCATGCCGTTTGTGGTGTTATCACAGAAGCACAGGTAGGTCTGCATAGCGCAGCAGAACTGGCAGGAGCCACAGGAGATGTGGTAGTGACCATTGCTACTGTCAGTATGTACTGCTTCCTCGCTGCCCGCTGTATCCTCGCTTTAGGAGAAGCCGGTAACTTCCCCGCTGCAATTAAAGTAACTGCAGAGTATTTCCCTAAAAAGGACCGTGCTTACGCCACTTCTATCTTCAACGCCGGTGCTTCTATCGGTGCATTAATCGCTCCTCTTACCATTCCTATCCTGGCAAAAATGTTCGGTTGGGAAATGGCATTTATCGTAATTGGTGGACTTGGTTTCATCTGGATGGGATTCTGGGTATTCATGTACGATGCTCCGTCAAAAAGCAAACACGTTAACCAGGCAGAGCTTGACTATATCGAACAAGACCAGCGCGAAGCAGGTAGTGCTCCGATGGCAGACGAGAAGGATGAAAAGAGAATGAAATTCTGGCAATGTTTCAGCTACAAGCAGACATGGGCTTTCATCTTTGGTAAGTTCACCACTGACGGTGTATGGTGGTTCTTCCTTTTCTGGACTCCGTCTTACCTGAATACTCAATTCGGTATCAAAACTTCCGATCCGCTAGGTATGGCATTGATCTTTACGCTTTATGCAGTAACGATGTTGTCTATCTACGGTGGTAAACTGCCTACTATCTTTATCAACAAAACGGGTATGAATCCGTATGCAGCCCGTATGAAAGCGATGTTGATCTTCGCCTTCTTCCCATTGGTTGTATTGTTGGCACAGCCGTTAGGTACAGTTTCTCCATGGTTCCCGGTTATTTTGATCGGTATCGGTGGGGCTGCTCACCAGTCCTGGTCGGCTAACATCTTCTCTACTGTTGGTGATATGTTCCCAAGAACTGCTATCGCAAGTATTACTGGTATCGGTGGTATGGCGGGTGGTTTCGGCTCTATGATTCTTCAGAAAGTGGCAGGTAACTTATTCGTATATGCTTCCGGAACAACGATGGTTGACGGCAAAGAAGTGGAAATGACGAAAGAGTTG